>Ga0256404_1001535_pt1 | contig 55126 bp, 57 predicted proteins | sample RumenRJG_01DNA_FD_185990 | JGI IMG/M metagenome (GOLD analysis project Ga0256404, IMG submission 185990) | Bovine rumen microbial communities from Lethbridge, Alberta, Canada - RJG_01 | ecosystem: Host-associated > Mammals > Digestive system > Stomach > Rumen | place: Canada: Alberta | collected... | reverse complement strand
AATCAGACATTTACCGGAACGGCTTCCAAGGCACAAGGTTACATTTTTTATTGCGCCGTCAAGGGCAGGCAGAAAGTGCATTCTGAACTTGAAGACAGAAATTAAAGTGTCGTATTCATCAAAATGATTTCCTGTCCGGGCATATTTTAAGAGATAGCCGTTTTTAACCGGCATATCAATATCACCATTTTCGTCCAGCATCTGCATTGGACCAACTTTGTCAAAACCGTGCTTTCTTGCATGAGAAAGATTCAGTTCCGCTGTCCATCGGTTTCCTGAAAGTCCGCAGGAGTCTAGCATAGTTCCATCTGTTGCTTTTATAAGGCTTGTAAGAAGTTCAGGATTAAGTACATCTTCGTCAGGGGCGCCGAAAGAAACCTTAATTCCGACCTTACCCTGTTTTTGCTGATTTAATGCATTATAGACTTTCATAAGTCCTGCTGCTGACACGTCACGGGTAAAGTAGACAACAGGTGCATTTTTATCTTCTGTTTGATGAGCAAGTTTTGTCGATTTGCTTTGTGCAGAAAGAGGGGAGAGACAAAGAAGTATTAAAGTCGACTTTGCTGCAAGTTTGATAAAAGTTTTATTTTTTGTTTTCATATTTATTGTCCTTTGTTTTATTTAATTTCCGCAAGCCGGTAATTTCTGCTGCCAAATCCGATTTTTTCCGCATGTTCAAGTGTATGGATTCCGTTTCTGCTTTCGATGCGTTCAATTAAACTGCCAGAATCTTTTGCCTTGTATACTAAATCTACACAGGCCTGGTCTAAGGCTACCGGGTCCAGGCTTGCAAGAATTCCGATGTCGTGCATGTCGGGCTCTGCAGGATTTGAATCGCAGTCGCAGTCTACGGAAAGGCGGTTCATCACGTTTACACAAACAATGCCTTTTTGCGAAGCCACAGCTTTTTTATTCTGCATGTAGTCGCAGACTGATTTTGCTGCCTCTGCCATGCTTTCCAAAAATTCGTCCTGCGGGCATCGCGTCCAGTTTGTAACGCTGCGGCCTGCGGAATGAATGTTAAGCTTGCCTGATTTTTCGCAGCTCATTCCCGATGCAAATCCAATCGAAAGATTTTTTATCGCTCCGCCAAAGCCGCCCATTGCGTGACCTTTGAAGTGAGAAAGAATCAGATATGTGTCGTAATCCTTAAAATGAGTTCCAACATAATTTTCCTTGAGACGTAGGCCGCCTTTTACAGGGATTGTCATGTAGCCCTCTGCGTCCTGTAAGTCAAAGCCGTTGGCCACGTCAAGAAAGCCGTGGTCTTTGGCGATTTTCATGTGGTCGATGTTGTTGCTTCTGTTTCCGCCATAAGCAGTGTTGCATTCTACAATGGTCGCATTCAATTCATCCTTTACAAGATTTTTGATGAGGGTAGGACGGAGGTAATTTGAATTTTCGCTTTCGCCAGTGCTCACCTTTACACCTGTTTTGCCGCTGGTCTTGTAGCCGGTTGCCTGATAAACTTTTACCAGAGATTCCGGGCTGATGTCGCGGATAAAATAAACGACTGGAACTGATTTGTCGCTGGCGTTGGTTGAGCCTGCGGTCCCTGAGCTCTGTCGAAGGGTCGAAACCTCGTGTGTTTTGTAGCTTGCAGCTTTTGGATTGTCCTTGGCAAAAAGAGTGAATGTTGTCAGTGAAAAAATAACTGCTACTAATAATGATTTTGCTTTCATCGTCATCTTCCTCCTTACTTCAAATACTTTGCAAAAAAATCCGTAAGCTTATCAAAAGGAATTGCATTGTTTTTTCCGCCGTCATACAAATCGGTGTGACTTGCGCCGGGAATAATTACAAGCTCCTTGTTGTTTCCTGTGAGACGTTTAAAGGCATCCTCGCCAAAATATCGGGAGTGGGCCTTTTCGCCATGAAGAACCATAACGGCACTTTGGATTTCTTCTGCATAGGCGAGAAGCTTTGTATTCAAAAGAGAAGTTGCAGCAGTAACATTCCAGCCGCCATTTGAATTGAGACTTCTCTCGTGATAGCCGCGTGGAGTTTTGTAGTAGTCGTAATAATCCTTTACAAAATATGGAGCATCTTCCGGCAGAGGATCTACAACTCCGCCACCAAACTTATAAGTACCGCCTGCCTGAACTGCTTTAAAATCTTCGATGCGCTGTGCCATAAGAACCTTGCGGGTCTGGTGCCTTGCTTCTGCATTATTTGCGCTGTCAAAATATCCGTTGGCTGTAACACGGCTCATATCGTACATTGTACTTGCAACGGTTGCCTTAATTCGTGTGTCGATTGCCGCTGTATTAATTGCCATGCCGCCCCAGCCGCAGATTCCAATGATTCCGATTTTTTCTGGGTCAATGTTGTCGCGGGTTGAAAGAAAATCAACTGCCGCCATAAAATCTTCGGTGTTGATGTCGGGACTGTTCATGTAACGGGGCTCGCCGCCAGATTCTCCTGTGTAGCTTGGGTCAAAGGCCAGGGCTATGTAACCGCGGGAAGCCATCTGATTTGCATAAAAACCGGAAGACTGTTCCTTTACTGCTCCAAAAGGTCCTGAGATTGCGAGGGCCAGAAGCTTTTCTGCTTTGTCATCCTGAACTTGTTTCAGGATCTCTTGCGGTGTGTAAAGGTCTCCTGCCAGTTCAATCCCAAAATGATTGCGGAAGGTTACGGTTGTCCGTTTTACTCCTTGAGCTAATTCAAAAGTGTAATGTTCGTTTGTTCTGTCTATTTTTGCGAGATTTGGATTCATATTTTCCTCCTGTGTATTTGGGCGTTCCCCTTCGTTCATTCGCTTTGCTCATTCACTTCGGGTCGCTATGTCCGCCCTTCGCTAACGCTCACCGTCCTCACTCAGCCTTGCGGCTTCGCTCCGGTCGGCAAGGGGCTCCCAGCGCTAACGCTTTTTAGTAACGTTATGTCACTTAACTTAAGTGTATGACATAAATAGTGACTTGTCAATACTAAAATGGATTTTTAGTGACAAAAAGTTGCTTATTGCAAAAATCCTTTTACTGTGTTATTCTTTATATATGGCAGATTTAAACAGCAAAGCAGTTTTCATTCGCGCAAGAAGCGATGAACACAAGGAAGAAAGACTTTCTCAAATAAAAGAGGCAACTGCAGAACTTTTTGCAAGCTGCCCTTATTCAGAAATTACCCTTACCACGATTGCAGAAAAATTAGGCTGGTCACGCGCCAACCTTTATAAATACGTTACCACTAAGGAAGAAATCTTTCTTGAAATCTCTTCAGAAAAAATGGCGGCTTACTATGGCTCCCTTCTCTCTGCTTTTCCAGAAGGCAACAATTTTACATCTGACGTGATTACCGAAGTATGGGCTGGAATCGTCAATGCAAATCAGGATTACATGCGCTATGTTTCCTATCTTAATCCGGTGATAGAAACAAATGTAACGGTAGAACGCCTTGCCATTTTCAAAAAAAAATATTATGACCTGGCCTATGCCTTCCGCGACAGACTTGCTCAGATGCTTGGCACCACGCAGGAGACGGCCTATAAAATTCAGCTGGATGTATTATTTTATGCTTCATCAAATGCAGTCTGCTGCTACAAAAATCCTCTGGTTCAGGAAGCTCTTAAGCAAATTAACATTACTCCGCCGCCAATGGACTTTTACAAGGACATGAAGGACTTTCTTAAAATGCGACTGGCGTGGAAAGAATAAGAGCTGCAAAAGGAGCAGAGGCTGCTGGAGCAGAAATTATAAAGTTTGATTTATTCAGGCTGGAAAAATATACCGGCTGTATTTCCTGCTTTGGCTGTAAGAGGGAAAAGTTTAAGGGGCGCTGTATATGCAAAGACGGGCTTACTCCAGTTCTGGATGCAATCCGGGAAGCAGACGGACTTATCATCGGTTCTCCAAATTATCTTTCCGAAATGACTGCATCTTTCCGCGCTTTGTATGAAAGGCTGATTTTCCAGAATCTGACCTACAATGCCGAAACTCCATGCTGTAACGCTCACCCCATTCCGGTTCTTTTCATAATGACCAGCAACGCTCCTGACACAATGTACACAGGACTTGTAGAAAACTATAAAAATACTTTGACCCGTTTTGTAGGCCCTGCAGAAACCTTTGTAGCCGGAAATACACTTCAACTCAAGGATTATTCCAAAACCGACTGGCCCTGGACCATGTTTAATCCCCAGGAAAAAATACAGAGACACGAGACAGTTTTTCCGGAAGAATGCAAAAATGTTTTTGAAATGGGGAAGGGGATTTTCAAAAACTAATCAGCAAACCTCGTAAGAGCAAGCGTCTTGTTGTGATAGAATAGTTTAAGGGAGAGTGGCAGCCAAAATGAGCGGAATCGAAAAAATCAAATCAGTTTTGGAAAATGCAGAAGCACTTGTTGTCGGAGCTGGCGCAGGACTTTCAACTTCTGCCGGTTTTACTTATTCGGGAGAACGTTTTGAACAATATTTTTCTGACTTCCGGGCGCGATACGGTTTTTCTGATATGTACACCGGTGGTTTTTATCCCTACAAAACTCTGGAAGAGCACTGGGCCTACTGGAGCCGCTACATCATGATTAACCGCTATATGGACGCTCCGATTCCAGTGTATGAAGGACTTTTTGATCTGGTAAAGAATAAGAATTATTTTGTCATCACGACGAATGTTGACCACTGTTTTCAGAAAGCGGGCTTTGATAAATCACGCCTCTTTTATACTCAGGGGGATTACGGACTTTTTCAGTGTTCAGAGCCTTGTCACAAGAAAACTTATGATAACGAAGAGCAGATTCGTGCAATGTATGAAGCGCAGCAGGATATGAAAATTCCAACAGAACTTCTTCCAAAATGTCCTGTCTGCGGAAAGCCTATGAGCATGAACCTTCGCGCTGACGACACTTTTGTAGAAGACGAAGGATGGCATAGGGCCGCTTTGCGTTATCAGGATTTTTTGAATGGGAATAAAGATAGGAATATAGTTTATCTGGAACTTGGGGTTGGCGGTAACACGCCTGGAATAATTAAGTATCCCTTTTGGAATATGACTTACTCAAATCCAAAGGCAAAATACATCTGCATCAACAAAGGAGAAGCAGTAGTTCCGAAAGAAATTGAAAATCAGAGTATTTGCGTGAATAATGATATTTGGGCGGTACTGAGGGAGCTTGTTCCGCAAGAAAAGAGGAAACAATGATACAGGACGAAAGACGGCTTTATCTGATAAATGAACTTCTCAAAGAACGCAATGAAGATTGTGATATTCCGGATGATGAAAAATCGCAAAAGGATTTGCTCCGGTCCCTTATGAATATCAGGCAGCCTCTTCCTGTAAGCTCAGAATTTTTGCAGATTCAGGATGAATATTTACAGGAAGTGAATAGGGGGCGGGGGTGTACCGACGTTTGTGATTTGGAGAGCGTGAAAGAGATTGTCGGATCAAGTCCGACAATGACAAAGGATGTCATTCCCGTGCGTGACACGGGAATCTCTAAAAAACTTTATCTCTGGCAGGGCGACATCACCACGCTCAAAGTTGATGCAATCGTAAATGCCGCTAATTCTCAGCTTCTGGGCTGCTTTGCTCCTCTTCATGCCTGTATCGACAACTGCATTCACACCTTTGCGGGTATCCAGCTCAGGCTTGCCTGTAACGAACTCATGAAAAAGCAGGGACACGAGGAAGGCACAGGTCTTTGTAAAATTACACCAGCTTACAATCTTCCTTCTCGTTTCGTGCTTCATACTGTAGGCCCCATTATAACGACTGTCGTAAGTACGCGTGAAAAAATCCAGCTTGCTTCCTGCTATAAAAACTGTCTTGAAACGGCTAGCTCTAATCAGCTTGAATCTGTAGCCTTTTGCTGTATTTCTACTGGAGTCTTCAGATTTCCAGCCGTTCTTGCCGCTCAGATTGCGGTGGAGACTGTAGAAAAGTGGCTGTCAGAAAATCCAGATTCCAGTGTGAAGAAAGTGATTTTCAACGTCTTTGGAAACAAAGATCTAGAAATCTATAAGAAGGTGCTTAATCAAAAATGATAATCCCGGAAAGATAGCAAAAAAATTCTAGCGCGTCCTAGTTAAAGGCTTCCTGATTGTCTTTAATAAACTGCTCTTTATCAGAGGCTTCAAGGGGTATAAGTTCGGTCATGTTAAAACCTACTCGTGATGATGTTCTCCATGATGATCGCATTTGGCCTAAAAGTTTGGCTTGAGCTCTCCCTTGGCAAAAAGCTCTGCGGCTTCGTCGGCATTTCCTGTTATTCCCGGGACTTCCTTTAATCCGCTTGCGGCGATGGCTTCTATGGCACTCTGACCGCGGTTTTCCAAAATCGGTGTTTCAACTCCAAGGCTCTTTAAGTATGACGGAATGGCGTGGTGTCCGTTTCCGCAGTTATCAATCACTTCTGAAGAAAGGATTTTTCCGTCTTCAATATGATAAATCTTAAAATACTGGGTTTTTTTTCAAAATGCTGGAAAACATTTCCTGTTTCTTTTTCGTAAGTTACTGCTACTTTCATGGTTTGTATTATACATTTTCTTTCGTCTGATGAATGAGAAAATAAGTGTTTTTTTTACATATTGACAAATATCTATGTGTCTGTTATATTATAATATATAGATACTTATCGATATGAGGTTGCCTATGAATGAAACAGAACTCGCTCTTGTCTGCAAGGCTTTGGGTGATGAAAACCGGGTTCAGATTGTTAAAATGCTGACCGGCGGAGAATTATGTGCCTGTAAAATTCTTGATGCTTTTAACATCACTCAACCGACTCTTTCCCACCACATGAAGATTCTTACGGACTGCAATCTTGTAAATTCACGAAAAGAAGGCAAGTGGACATATTATTCAATAAACTGCAGAAAGTTTTCGGAGTTTAAAAGCGCTGTGTCTGAGTTTACCTGTAAAACTTCTTCAGCAAAAAAATCAGCTGGACAGTGTTGCTGTAAGGAATAGGAATAATGGGAAATTTTATTCAGAATCAAATTCTTGGAATGCAATGGCTAAATACTCTTGTCGGGAAAATGCTTACTGTTACGGGGCTTGATATCGAAAGCCGCTTTGGTGGAAGCCTTCACTTTTTCCTTTATGATGTAATTAAAATTACTATTCTTCTTTTTGTGCTGATATTTTTGATTTCATATATTCAGTCATATTTTCCGCCTGAAAGAAGTAAAAAGATTTTGTCGCATTGCAAGGGATTTTCTGCCCGTATAATTGCAGCGCTTTTAGGAACGGTAACATCGTTTTGTTCCTGTTCATCAATTCCTCTTTTTATGGGATTTACAACGGCAGGTCTTCCGCTTGGGGTTACCTTTAGTTTTTTGATTTCTTCACCTATGGTTGATTTTGCTTCACTCATTCTTTTGGCTGGTATTTTTGGCTGGAAGATTGCACTTGCGTATGTTCTTTTGGGACTTCTTGTTGCGGTTGCCGGTGGAACAATAATTGAGCATCTTAACATGGAAGATCAGGTTGCTGATTTTATCCGTAATGGAAAAAGTCATTCGCTTGAAGGAGAAAAAATTTCGCAGAGACAAAGGCTGTTTTCTGCATTGCAGTCTGTTGCCAGCACTCTCAAAAAAGTTTTTCCATATATTCTTTTGAGTGTGGCAGTGGGAGCGGTAATTCATAACTGGATTCCAGAGAACTGGATTATTAGTATACTGGGAAAGAAAAATCCGCTTGGTGTAATCCTGGCTGTCATTGCAGACATTCCAATGTATTCAGAAATTTTTGGCTGCATTTCGATTGCGGAAAGTCTTCTTGCAAAAGGAGCTCTTCTTGGAGTTGTATTAAGTTTTTTGATGGCTGTAACTACGCTTTCTTTACCATCTTTGATTATGCTAAAAAAAGTGATTAAAACAAAACTGCTGGTAATTTTTGTTTCAATATGCGTAGTTGGAATAATTATTGTCGGGTATTTTTTTAATTTTTTTGAAGCAATGTTTTTATAAATTGGAAAGGAGAATGGTATGGAAAATCTTACAATTAAAGTCTATGGAAGCGGCTGTAAAGGATGCCAGACCCTGCATCAAAATGTAATTGATGCGCTTGCAGAAATGAATGTTGCGGCTGACGTTCAATACATTACGGACATGCAGAAGATTATGGAAACCGGTGTAATGAGTCTGCCTGCTCTTGCTGTAAACGATAGGATTGTTTCGGCAGGAAAGGTTTTAAGTGTGGCAGATGTTAAAAAATATTTGGGGGTAAAAATATGAATCACAAAGAAAAAGCAGTAAATTATTTTTCGCAGAAATTACATTGTTCTCAGTCGGTTTTGGCGGCTTTTGCTGATGAATGCGGAATTACAGAAGAAGAGGCTTTTAAGCTTGGCAGCTGTTTTGGAAGCGGTATGCGCAAGGGGCAGGTGTGTGGAGCTGTGACTGGAGCCCTGATGGTATTAGGATTGTTGTATGGTCAGAAAAGTGCCGGTGACACAGAAGGCCGGCTGCTTTCGAATAAAGTGAATGATTTAATGATGGACCGCTTCAAGGAAAAGTGCGGTTCTTATGTCTGCAATGATTTATTAGGCTGCGATGTTGCTACAGCAGAAGGCGTTCAATACTGCCGCGACAATAAACTCTTTACAGAGTTCTGCCCTAAGATGGTTGCCGCTGCTGTAGATGTAGTTGAAGAAATTATTCTGGAACAGAAGAGCGTATAAGTTTTTTTTACGACTCATTCACCAGCTTGCCGGTCATGTGTTCAATTTCCAGTTCAAGACAGTGAACGCGTGGCAGGGCATTTGTAAGTTCTTTTTCAAGATAGGCCTGGTCGTCTGTAAACTTCTGAACCAGCTTTGTGCAGATTTTTCGGGTAAGGTCCGGGTCGGTTACAAGGCGGATTTTTCCAAAGACGATTACACTGTTGATGTTCAGCGCCCACTCGCCGTCCTTGCGGTAGCCTGAATCGTAAACGCAGAAACTTGCCTTGTCGTAATTTTTGATGGCGTCGATTTTGTGGCCTTCCTTTGCACCGTGAAAATAAATCTTCTTGTCTTCTTCGCTGTAAAGATGTGAAAGGGGAAGCCCGTAAGGGTAGCCGTCGTCGCCGAGAAGTGAAAGAACTCCGCGTTTTTCGTTTTTCAAAATCGCTTTGCATTCATCATCTGTAATCTGCTGCTTGAATCTTCTCATTGGTCTGAACATTTGCGTACTCCTATTTATTATTAATAAAATACAACCTGACAAGGTAAAATGCAACATCAATTTCTTATAAATGCTTTATCCTGTTCAGGAATTTTGTCGTCAGAAAAAAAACGTTCAATTGCCATTTTAATCCTCCAGATTTATCGATTCTTTTTTAAGATTGCTGCCACAAAATGAGAAATTGCAGCAAATAGGATAATAATGGAAATGTAGTCAATGGCAAATAGGATGTAGCCACGCTCCAAGTCAAAGAAGAAAAATTGCTGCTGCAGGATGAGGTACTTCCAGACCCCGCGTATGATGAAGGCATAGATGCCGTAAAGGCATGCGAGGGCAAGAATGCTGAACAAAAGGATTTTTCGTAACCTGTTATGCCGTGTTGATGAACTGTCATGCCGAACTTGTATTGGCATCTCTTTACCAGGAGATCCTGAAACAAGTTCAGGATGACATGTATTTTGTTCAGGATGACAGGCATTTTGTTCAGAATGACAGGCAGTTCTTTCTTTATGGCACATTTTATTTGCAATCATACTTACGTGCAGGCCGATGTGCATGGACATAAAAAGAAAGTACCAGTGGCTTGCCAAAAGGTGTGCGATTCGTGCAAAGCCAAGGCCTTTTTCAATTCCCAAAAAAGTGAAAATGTGGTTTGAAAGAATGATTCCGCTAATCATCAGAAAAATTGCACAAATCAAAATACCGCAGTTTATGACTGTCTGCATTACGCGGTAGGGATTGTAGCTGCCACGGAAGATTGCGCCGTACCAGCGGCGGTTGAGTGCAATGTGGACTGCCCAAAGCAAAAGAAGTGCCACGCCCAAAATCTCATGCACAATGTCGGCAGGAAAAAAATAGTTTCCTCCCATGAGGATGATGGAAAGAAGCGTCATTGCTATGTCGATTGGCATTCTTATTTTGCGTGCTAAATTCATTTTTTCTTCTCCTCTCTTTTTGGATTTTTTGGAAACCAGCCTTTTTCCACCCGCTTTTTCTGATGAAAGAGTTCAACGATACACCAGAGGCATGTTGTTCCCAAGAGTGCCAGAATATAAGACAAGATGCCTTGGGTAAAAAGAGCTGCAAAGATAAGGCCAAGCCCAGCCAAGGCAAAGACCCACCAGATCCTTGCAGAAAAATAATATTCCGCCTTTATTACTATCGGATGAAAAAGACCGATGATTACAAGGGATGCAAGGCCTATTATGACGGATTCAAAATTCACTTTTTACCTCTTTACTTTATTTAACCATTTTTCTACATCTTTGGAAAGTGAAGAGCCTCCTGAATAATGAACGGAAAGTCCTTCTGTTAGAATTGCTTTTGGTGCAAGCTTTGAAATTGCAGTAAGGCTCTGGCCAAATCTTCCACCTCCGTGGGAACAGAAGGGCATGATTGTTTTTCCTGTAAAATCGTAGCTTTCAAGGAGGGTTGCAATTGGCATAGGTATGCTTGCCCACCAGTTTGGATATCCCAAAATGATTGTGTCGTATTCCGCCCATTTTTCGCGGGCAATTTTTGTCTTTAGGACAGGACGTGCCTGCTTGTGCTGATCATTTTGAGCCTGGTCCAAAACCGTGTTGTAATCAGTGGAGTAAGGTTTTACAAGTTCCAGCTCGATTATGTCAAAGCCGGTTTGCCTTGCAATTTCTTTTGCCACACCGCGCGTGTTTCCGCTCCAGGAATAAAATACTATGAGGGATTTTCCCTTGCCCGAAGCGGAGTTTTTTCCTGCTACAATTTCCCTTGTGCTTACAATTCCTCTTACGCTGTCGTCCGCATTGCAGACAAGACGCAAGCCCACGTTGTATGCCCTGTTTGCCTGTGGAAGGGCTGCTCGGTATGCGCTGCGGAGATTTTTTCCAAAGTCGTTCCAGCCACCTCCACGGTAAACGCGGCGGCTTCCTTCGCTTACCCCAGACGGATTTGTAATGCTTCCACCAGAAAAGCCTGCCGAAGCAGAATAGTCGCCGTAGTAGTCAAAGCACCATTCTCCTACGTTTCCGTAAATGTCATAAAGTCCATTCGAATTTGGCGCAAAACTTCCTACGTCAACTGTCTTTGCCCGGTAGATGCCAGGGCGGGTTTCTAGAACTGCATCATGAAAATAATTCTGCTCAATCTGATAGGGGTAGTGGCCGTAAAAGTTTACGTCGTTTGCTCCCGGAACCTTGCGGGAATAAAAGGGTGTCCTTGTTCCAGCTCTTGCCGCGTATTCCCATTCAGCTTCGGTGGGAAGACGGAAGCCGTTTGCGCTTCTGTTCCAACTTACGCTGTGTCCTCCGCCCGTAACAGTGTAAGCTGGTGTCCTGCCATTCTTTTTGCTCAATGCGTTGCAGAATTCAACTGCTTCAAGCCAGGTGACGCTTTCTACAGGGAGTTTGTCGCCAGTAAAATTGCTGGGATTTTTGCCTGTGATTTCCCGCCATTCCTTTTGGGTAACCTCGTACTTTGCCATGTAGAAGGAGGCAAGCGTAACGCTGTGTTGGCTTTCGTCATTGCTGCGCCAGTCTTCTGCAGCAGGGCTTCCCATTATGAATGAGCCGCCTTTGATAAGAACGAAGTTTTCACCGGGGGCAGGATAGCTTTCTGCATTTATCATAGTGAGCATTCCTAGAAGTGTGAATATAAAGGCTGCAAATTTTTTCATTGTGCTTTAATATCCTCGATAATCTGCTCGCATGTCATGCCGCAGTCGCGCAAAAGTTCTTCCGGCTTGTAGCGGTCGTAGAATTTCTTTTCAAGACCGTAATTCTTAACCCGCATTTTGCCAGGACCGTAGAAAGAAGCAATCTTCTGGCCAAATCCGCCTTCAAGGATTCCGTCTTCAAGAGTGATTACAAGCTCGTGGTCTTTTTCAAGTTCCCGCAAAAGCTCTTTGTCCAAACCCGAAGCAAAACGTGGATTTATAAGGCTTGGAGTAAATCCGCATTTCTCTTTTATTGCGTCTGCCAGAGCCTTTCCCTTCTGGAAAAAATCTCCCAAAGCAATTACTGCAACCTTTTCGCCTTTTTCTTCAGTCTTAAAGCGATTCAAGTTGCTGTAGTCTTTGTCTGCGGGACGGTGTGTAACCTGGTTTCCCGGAATCAGAATCAAAACAGGATTTTCTTTCTGCTCAAGACTCCAGTCCAGCATTGAAGTGTATTCTTCCGCGCTTGAAGGGCAGAGCACCACAAGATTTGGAATATTAGTGAAAGCTGCAAGTCCAAAAATTCCAAGGTGAGTAACATCGGTAAGGCCGTCGAAAGAAGTGTAGTTCATGAGCATTGTGACCGGAGTTTTATTGATGCAGACATCCTGGGAAATCTGATCGTAAGCCCTCTGTAAGAAAGTCATGTTTGTTACAACAAGTGGCTTTGCACCACGGCGGGCAATTCCAGACGCGATTGCAACGGCTGCTTCTTCCGCAATGCCTGTGTCGATGTACTGGCTGCCAAGCATTGCTCTTTCCGCAGGTCCAAGTCCTACAGACATAGGCATGGCAGGAGACACGACAACAAAATCCTTGTCTTTTTTTGCCTTTTCCATTATGTACTGGCAAGTCATACCGAAATATGATTCACCGCTTCCGAAGTTGACTGTCGGCTTTCCACTTGCGCGGTCAAACGGCATGGTCCAGTGCCAGGCTTCCTTGTCCTTTTCCGCAAGCTCATAGCCTTTACCTTTCTGTGTGTGGATATGAACTACAACAGGATGCTTGGAGTCGCGGACCTTTTCAAACACCTTGACTAAAGAGGCAATGTCGTTTCCATTTTCCTCATAAATATAATCAAGGCCAAATGCTGTGAACCAGTTGTTTTCCGCCTTGCCATTGGAATCGCGGAGAGCCTTCAGATTTTTGTAGATTCCTCCGTGAGTTTCTGCGATTGCCATTTCGTTGTCGTTCACTACGATAATGAAATTTGAGTTCAGCTCGCTGCCTGCAACGCTAAGGGCTTCCATGGCCTCGCCACCGGAAAGGGAACCATCGCCGATAACCGCAATGATGTTTTCTTTTTCACCCAAGATGTCGCGGCCTTTTGCAAGTCCCAATGCCAGGGCAATTGAAGTTGAAGTGTGACCGATGTTGAAAAAGTCGTGCTCGCTTTCGTCCGGATTGGTGTAGCCTGAATCTTCCGCAAAACGGCTGTCGTCAAAGTAGCCGGCCTTTCGTCCCGTGAGCATTTTGTGGGCATAAGACTGATGGGAAACGTCAAAGACAAATTTGTCTTTTGGAGAATTAAAAACATAGTGCAGGGCGATTGTCGCTTCCACAAAGCCAAAGTTAGGGCCAAAATGTCCGCCGATTTTTGTAAGCCGGTTAAAAAGTCCCTCGCGAATTTCCTGAGCCACCGCCGGAAGCTCGGAAAGCGAAAGTTTTTTCAAATCTGCCGGCGAATTAATTTTATCTAAAACCATAAATTGTTTGCTCCTATTTCAAAAGTCCATCGATATATTTCTTTATGTCTGCGCCACTTCCGCGGGTAAAGTCTTTGCCGCCCTTGAAGTCTGCGCCTTTTGCAAACTTGGCAAGGTCACTTCCGCTGCGTCCAAGACCACTGCCGCCACTTGTGCAAATGGTAATGAGTTTTTTGCCGCTCCAGTTTTGGCTTTCTACAAAGGTGTAGACAATTTTTGGAGCATAGGCCCACCAGATTGGATAGCAGACCACAACGGTGTCGTAGGCAGAGATGTCTATCTTGTTTGCTATTGCAGGACGGCTTTTTGGGTCGTTGCATTCAACAGAAGAAAGGGATTTTTTGTCGTGCCAGTTCAAGTCTGCGCTTGTGTATTTGTGAACCGGTTCAATTTCAATAAGATCCGCTCCCATTTCCTTTGCCGCGTTTTTTGCCATGCGCTCTGTTGTTCCCGTTGCGCTAAAGTAAACAAATGCGGTTCCTGAGCCTGCCGAAGGATTTGCAAATGCTCCTGACATAATGATGCCTCCAAGTAAAAGTGTTAGGATAAGTTTTTTCATATTTTTCCTCCATGAAATTTTATTTTGCGTTAGGGATTGTAGCACCTGCCGCAGGCAGTCCCGAAGGGATGAGCCGAATAGGCGAAGTGCGAAAAGCCCGACCTGCCTTTAGGCAGGGAACGCCCTTAATTTAATTTTCCGTAAACTTCTTTTTAAGTTTTAGTAACACTGTGTCACTTAACTAAAGTGTATGCCATCTTTTGTGACTTGTCAATACTAAAATACATCATTAGTGACAAAAAGTTACTTATTGCAAAAGCTTTTCAACAGCACTAAAGTGAATATATGGAAGACTTAAAAGGCAAGGCAGTTTTTATCCGCACAAGAAGCGAAGAGCACAAGGAAGAGAGGCTTTCTCAAGTCAAGGTGGCAACGGCAGAACTTTTTGAAAGTGCCCCCTACTCAGAAATTACCCTTACCACGATTGCAGAAAAACTGGGCTGGTCCCGCGCAAACTTTTATAAATACGTTACGACAAAGGAAGAAATTTTTCTGGAAATTGCTTTTGCAACTTTTAGCATGGCAGGTTCAACATCAATTCCGTGGCCTTTTATGCTGTGGTTTTTGGACAAGGCCTTTAAGATTGTACCGGTTCCGCAGCCAACGTCCAGAACTTCTGCAGAATCAGGTAAATCAATATTTTCATAAATCAGCTGGTAAAAAACTTTAGATAGCTTGCCTTCAAAATGGTCATCGTATTTTTCTGCCCTTTTATCAAACTTAAAATCTTTTTTGACTGTCTGTTTCATATCTAACCTCCTGTAAGTTATTGAACATAGTGTTTGATAAAAATATAAGACCATGTTATGATTGATACAAGAATAAAAGCTTTGACCTTGTGCACTAATGAACAAAAATATGCTTTTTATTCAATAACTGGAGGCATGGAAAAATGGACAGGCGGCAGCAAAAAACAAAAAATGCAATTCACCAGGCAATGGCTGTGCTTTTGAAAAAAAAGAAATTTGAAGACCTTACGGTTCAGGATATTATTGACGAGGCGAACATAGGCCGCAGCACTTTTTATTGCCACTTTGAAACAAAGGAAGATTTGCTGGAAGAAATATGCCGGGAAATGTTTGCCCATGTTTTTTCCACGGATCTGGCACCAGAAGAAAGCCACGACTTTTCCAAGGGGCGGAAGGGGTTTGCAAATCGCCTTACGCATATTTTGTACCATCTTAAGGACCACAAGGAAAACATTAGGGCTATTATGGGCGGCGAAACGGAAAAGATTTTTACCTCGTATTTCCGTGACTACCTTGAACAGACTTTTTATGATGACTAAAATCCTCGTTCCGAAGTTCCAAAAGATTTTGCCCTCAATTTTTTACAGGGAGCTTTTGCGAAACAATAAAGTGGTGGATTAATTCCAGGATGAAAATGCCCCCGGAAGAAGTGGTGGAAAATTACCAGAAGCTGATAAAGCTGCTTTAAGCGGGTAAAATTGCAAGAGCTGGCTGGTCACGGTCTGCCGGATTCAGTGTAAGATGGCTCTGCATCAGATTGGTAAAAAAAAGCGAATATTCAGAAATATTTTCACTTGCAAAGGGTCATTTTATGGGGTATAGTATAATTGTTGTCGACACGTGTTGACGTGTTGTGCTGGAGGAAAAATGAAAGTTTTAGTTATTGGCGGTGCGGGCTACATAGGAAGCCATGTTGTAAAGGAACTTATGGCAAAGGGCCATACGGTTGCCGTTTTTGACAACCTTTCAAGCGGTTTGATTCAGAATCTTTACCCGGGGAACGAATTTTTTGCGGGCTCTATCCTTCACAAGGAAGAACTGGACGCGGCTTTTGCAAAGGGCTTTGACGCTTTTGTTGACCTTGCGGCTTTTAAGGCGGCGGGCGAGAGCATGGTTCAGCCGGAAAAATATTCCATCAACAATATTTCCGGTACGATGAATATTTTGAACAGCGCGGTAGAGCACAAATGCCTTAACATGGTCTTTTCTTCCAGCGCGGCGGTTTTTGGCGAGCCACAGTATCTTCCTATTGACGAGAAGCATCCAAAGAATCCGGAAAACTACTACGGTTTTACAAAGCTTAAGATAGAGGAATTCATGGGCTGGTACGAAAAGCTTAGGGGCTTGCACTTTGCGGCTTTGCGCTATTTTAATGCGGCAGGCTACGATCCGACCGGTGAGCTTTACGGCCTTGAAAAGAATCCTGCAAACCTTCTGCCTGTTATGATGGAGGTTGCATGCGGAAAGAGGGAAAAGATAAGCATTTTTGGAAACGACTATCCTACCCGCGACGGAACCTGCATCCGCGACTACATTCATGTTACGGACTTGGCCAGCGCACACGTTCTTGCCCTTGAATATATTGCAAAGGAAAAGAAGAGCCTTACGCTGAACCTTGGAACAGGCAAGGGCATTACTGTAACGGAGATGCTGGAGGCTACAAGGCGCATTACCGGCAAGGAGATTAAGGCTGAATACGTTGGTCGGCGTGCGGGTGATCCTGCCCAGCTTACCGCAACTTCTGCGCTTGCAAAAGAGGTGCTTGGTTGGGAGCCGCATTATTCTGATGTGGACACGCTTATTGGTTCTACTTGGAATGCCTACAAGAAATATTTTAAGCTGTAGCATTATTGTTTTATAAAAGAGCCTGCTGTTATAAAAGAGTCTGTTGCAATTTGAGATTCTGAGTCAAGCTCAGAATGACGCAAAGTTAATTGCATAGAGAATCTATTGTTAAACATCCTTAAACATCCGTGGGTAAAAACTCATGGATGTTTTTTTATGGCAGGTATTCGGTCTGGATGTTTTTTAGGCTTTGCAGAATGTGGCGCTTTTTTATGTCGTCTCCGCCGGTTAAAAGTTCAAGCTGGCGCCTTGCTTCTTTGCGGGTGGAATTGTCTTGGTAAGTGCAGGTGCATGTTTGGGTAAGGTAGCCGTTTGCGGCGCAGTGTTCGCTAATAAGATGGACCGGGGCGTAGTAGAGTGGCCGGATTACCGTAAGCGGATATTTTTTGTATTTGAGTAGGGGCGGCATTGTGCAGAGGGCTGCCTTTCCCAGCATGTTCATTAAAAGCGTTTCAAGAATGTCGTCCAGGTGGTGGCCAAGCACAAGTTTTGTGTAGCCGTTTTTTATTGCGTAGTCCAAAAGCTCGGTGCGTCTTTGGGTTGCGCACCAGAAGCAGTTCATTTTTTTACCGGGCTTTAGGCGGCCAAGAACGTTCACGTAAATGTTTACGAGCGGCACATTCCATTTTTCAAAGAGGCAGGAAATGGCTTTTGGCAGGGGAGGCGTTATTTCGCTTTGAATGTGAAGGGCCGTAAAGGTAAAGTCTTCTTCTTTTCTTTGGCGGCGCTTTGCAAGGTATTCAATTAGCGCGGTGGAATCTTTTCCTCCTGATGCTCCAACCAGAAGCTTGTCTCCTTTTTCTATCATGCCGTAGTCGTAAACGGCCTTGTCTATAATGCCAAAAAGCCTTGGGTTTGCCATGTGGTCAGTATACAAAAAGATTGGGCGGTGGGCAAGCAAGTTGTTTTTTCTTTTTTCTTTTTGCGGCAGTTTTGTATGCCAAGGGCTTTCCGGGGTTCCGGGGCCCCTCCCCCTCCATTCCTGCGGAACGGGCTTGCGCCCGCCCCTCCAATCCCTGCCGTGCTTGGTGTGGGAAATTTCCGCGCTCTTACCAAATCAATAAATCTAACTTGTAAATGCCCGGCTTAATTCTGTAACGCTCAAGTGTATCGGGCCCGCAAGCTCCGGTTCCAACGCCTCTCATTGCCGCATCGATGTTCAAAATCCAGTGGGGATTTTTTTCAAGCTTGGTTAAGTCTATTAATTCAGCCATGTGTTCCTTTTTGAACAAATCTTCTGCGCTGTATTTTAGGACACTAAAGGTAAATGGATTTTCACTTTGAATGTGAAGCTTCTTTTTGCCTCTGGAAAACTCTATGTAGAATGAATTGTCGCGGCTTCCGTTTTCCTGCGGAACTATGTAAGGGGTTTCCATTTGCGCAATTTCCTTTTCATGAAGTGCCAGAATCGCTGACTCGTTTCTGTCGGAATAGGATTCATGCGGTCCGTTTCCATACCAGGCTATGTCGCTAAATTCCGCGCTGATGGGAACTGTGATTCCTACGCGGGGATATTCATTCAGGAATTTTTTTAGCTTAAATGAAATGCAAAGTCTTAGCGCATTTTTTTTGTCTGGTGATAGGGTATTTTCTGTTTTGTATGTAAAGTAGCCGAATGATTTTTTTTCGAGCGCGTTTTCTGGAGACAGGAGTTCAAATTTGTTCTTTGCAATTTCCTTAATCTGCATATTCATAAGGCCGGAGTTAATCCAAGACCGGGTAGGCTTCCCTACAAAAGGCCAAGGAGTGGTTTCGTCGTTGATGTGGACAAGTTCTCGCTTTATTCCTTCATTTTCAATCATGGCTCGCCAAAGTTGCGGGCGCAAGTTATTTACAAAGTCCAATAGGTCTTTGTTTTCCAAAACTTTTTCTTTGTTGGGACTTTCATCTGAGGCAAAGTTTTGAAAGCCATTCGCCCTTTTTATTAAAAATGATTCCTGTCTTATAAGGTCTCCTTTTTTTGCAAAGGGGGTATCTTTTGCATAAATAAATTCTGCAAGTAATGCGAGGTCTTGATTTTTTTCTGCCGTCTCTAGCGCTTGAGCTACAGAATCAATTTGAATTTCTGTGCTTTGTCCTGGGAGAATCTTTGGCATTTTTATTGTACCGCTTTTTGTTTTCCTTCCGTTTACTAAAATGTTCCATCTAAGTTCTATGTCGCTTAAGCCGCAAAAGTCGCGGTGGTTTTCAATTTTAAAAAATCCCTGCTCGGGGTGAATTGCTTTAAGCCTGACCGGAGCAAAAATGTGTTGGCATTCTTCCATGGCGGGCTTTGGGCTTTGATCCGGGAAGTTGATTCCATTCAAGCAAAAGTCGTAGTCGCTAGGTTTGTCTCCAAAGTCTCCTCCGTATTTCCAGTATTTTCCACCTTGAGGATTTCCGTTTTTTCCTGCGGGAAGAGTGGCTGCAATTCCTTGGTCAATCCAGTCCCAAATAAAGCCACCCTGCAATCCTGGTGTGCTTTCGATTGCCTTCCAATAGTCAGCAAGGCTTCCGTTTGCGTTTCCCATTGCGTGGGAGTATTCACACATGATTATTGGTCTGTAGTCGTCGCGTTCCTTTGCATATTGAACAATTAGGTCAATCTCTGGATACATCGGCGAAATTAAATCGGTTAAGCCTTTGCCGTTTGAAAGTGCCTCTAGGTCAAAAGCTCCTTGTCTGAATTTTGGACGCACAAAGCCTTCGTAGTGAACAAGGCGTGTTTTGTCAACGGCTCTAAGCCATGCAACGTTTGCAACGTGGTTTTGTCCGTTTCCACTTTCGTTTCCCAGTGACCAGCCAAAGATGCAGGCGTGGTTTTTGTCGCGGCGGAACATTCTTTGAACACGGATTGCGTAAGCGTAAGCCCAAGCATCATCACGGCTTATTGCATCGTAATAGCAATGGTTTTCAATGTTTGCTTCGTCAAGAATATAGATTCCGTAGCGGTCGCATAATTCGTACCAACGCTCATCGTCTGGATAGTGGCAAGTTCTTACCGCATTAAAGTTGTAAGACTTGAGCGTCTTTATGTCGCGGAGCATCTCGCTTGTTGAAAGTGTCTTTCCTTTCGTTTCGCTGTGTTCGTGGCGATTCACTCCGTGAATATAAACAGCTTTTCCGTTAAGCAAAAGTTTTCTGTCTTTTATTTGGACACTTTTGAATCCAACCGTAAATGCTGTTGCTTCTATTTCTTGCCCAGCCTTTGACTTTTCATTGACTTGGCAAAGGGTGACGCTTACAATATAGAGGGCAGGAAGTTCGCTGGACCATAATTTTGGGTTTCTTATTTTTATGTCGGCTCTAATTTCGTTAAGGCTTTCTTGATAATTTAAAGATGAAATGGCAAATCCGTCCGCAAGTTTTTTTCCTACGCTTCCTTTTGCGGGGCTTCCTGCCATCTCGTAAACTGAATATTTGATCCCTATTTTTATGTCCTTTAATTCAGCTAAATCCAAGACTTCATCGTCAAATTTTTTAGGCTGGCTTATCCCAACTTCAACTCTAAGCGGAATCAAGCCTTGGGTGATTTTTCCTTTTTCTTCAATTTGGGTCAAAGCTTTTATGTCTTTTATGTAAATGTTTTGTGTTGAATATAAATAAACGCTTCGGTGAATTCCTCCAAACCACCACTGGTCTTGGTCTTCTACAAAAGATGCGTCGCTATATCGTATTACTTTAATGCAAATGACTGAAGTGCAGACTTGTCCCTTCCATTCCAAATAATCGGTTATGTCAAATTCGCAAGGGAGTCTTGTGTCTTTTGAAGCTCCGCAAAAATTTCCGTTTACAAAAAGTTCAAGGACACTTTCTGCACTTCCTATATGCAAGACTATTCGCCTGTCCTTCCAGTTTGCTGGTATTTGTGCCTGGAGGCGGTAAAGACCGGTTGGATTTTTTTTAGGCACAAATGGTGGGAGTGTTGTCCAAGGCATTTGAACATTTGTGTAATGTGGAATGTCCCCGCTTTCTTGAAGGGTCCATGTTCCCGGAACATTTATTTCTTTCCAGTTCTTGTCGTCAAAATTGTTTTGTGTCCAATTGCGGTAATGGGAATTTTCGTCAGCGTCCGCGCTATCTTGCAAGAAAAACTTCCATTTTCCGTCAAGGCATTTTGCAAATTGGCTTTTTGTAAAAGTAATGTTTTCTGGTCCCTGGGCACATTCCGCTTCAGCTTCTTTTTGAGACTGGTAGGGAATAAGGGGGCTTCTCATAGGCAGACGGTTGATTTGCTGTATTTCTGGTTTTTGATGAATTTTTAACATTTTACACTCCTTGGACTTAACGGCTTTAGGTAAAATTATACATCAAGTTAAAAAAAATGCTTGGGACTAAAATACTAGGACAATTATATGTTTCTTTTTTTCTAAACTGACTTACAATTTTAGTTATAAAGTCGAAAGACTATTCTTTTTCTTTCATAAAGTATGGAGGTAATATTATGATGAAAAAATTGCTAAAAGTTGGAATGTTGGCCGCACTTTCCGCCAGCATGATTTTTACTAGCTGTTCCCAAAAAGAAGCGGCAAAACCTGCGGATCCCAACGCGCCCGTAACCTTGACTGTATGGTGCTGGGACCCCAATTTTAACATCTATGCCATGAACACAGCTGCGGAAATTTACAAAAAAGATCATCCGAATGTGACGGTGAATGTTGTGGAAACTCCTTGGGCCGATATGCAGCAGAAACTCGCTACATCTTTGAATGCCGGAGCAACAGATACTTTGCCTGATATTATCTTGATGCAAGACAATGCCACTCAGCGTTATGTAATCAACTATCCAAAAGCCTTCTTGCCTTTGGATGGAAAAGTTGACGTAAGCCAGTTTGCAGGCTACAAGGTTATGGACGGAACTGTTGATGGAAAGCACTATAGCGTTCCGTTTGACAATGGCGTTACCGGAACCTTCCTTAATATGGACATTATCGAAGCCGCGGGCCTCAAGCTTGAAGATTTTGAGGATATTACTTGGGACCGCTTTATCGAGCTTGGAAAGATTGTAAAGGAAAAGACAGGAAAGGGCCTTATTGGAACCCAGCAAGGTTCTAGCGATATGCTTATGGTTATGCTACAGAGCGCCGGTTCTTGGTTCTTTGATGCTAACGGAAAAATCACCATGAAGGACAATCCTGTTCTTAAAGAAACTTTGGCAACATACAAGAAGATGGTTGAGGCAGGAGTTTTGGTTGAAGTTCCTGACTGGGCTGGATATATTGCTACAATCAACGGAGCAACTTGTGCCGGAACAATCAACGGCTGTTGGATTATAGGTTCTATAGTAGGAGAGCCTTCACAGAAGGGGCGCTGGCGTCTTACAACAACTCCCCGCTTTGCAAACATTCCAAACGCCACAAACTACTCAAACCAGGGCGGTTCAAGCTGGATGGTTATGGCCAACTCAAAGGCTCCCGAAGTTGCAATGGATTTCTTGAACAAAACTTTTGCCGGCAGCAAGGAATTGTATGACACAATCCTTCCTTCTTCTGGTGCTATTTCTACTTGGCTTCCTGCTGGAGATTCAGAAGTTTACAATGCCCCCCACGAATTCTTTGGTGGCCAAAAAGTTTACAAAATCCTTACAGGCTACGCTTCAAAGGTTCCACAGGTTAAGTACGGAGTTTACAACTATGAAGCGTCAGGTGCAATTTCAAGCCGTATAATCGACATTGTTACAGGAAAACTTTCTATTGACGAAGCGCTAAAAGCCGCTCAGGAAGAGCTCGAGTTTCAGATGGGAATGTAAGCGGTAATTTACTTTGCTTGTTGACGGATTGGAGGCCTCTAAGGTTTCCTTTCCGCCAGCTATACGGAGGTTTTATTTTGAAAAATTCGGCCATGTCGCTTGAACGCAGATATAAGAATGTGGGGTGGCTATTTGTATGGCCAGCTGCGATTTTGATTTTCTTATTGAATTTTTATCCCATGATTCAAGCTTTTTTGCTTTCCTTGCAAAGCGGGATATCGAATAATTTGCATTTTTCCGGTTTGCACAATTATGTAAGGTTGTTTAAGGATAAGAATTTCCTTCAGGCAGTAAAAAATGTTTTCATTTATTTTGTAATTCAAGTGCCTATAATGCTTTTTTTGGCACTTATCCTTGCGGTAATTCTTAATGACAAAAGATTGCCTTTTAGAGGATTTTTTAGAACACTGGTCTTTTTGCCATCTGTTACTTCCCTTGTCGCTTCAGCCTTGATTTTTAAATCTTTCTTTGCTATCGACGGCTTGATGAATACAATAATGATGAACTTATCCATTATCAGTGAACCTAAAAACTGGCTTGCCTCTCCTGGTTGGGCTCGCGCCATAATTATTATGACCATGACTTGGAGGTGGACCGGATACAACACGATTTTCTTCTTAGCCGGTTTGCAAAATATTGATTCGCAGATTTATGAAGCGGCTTTGATTGACGGTTCAAGCCCAGCCCAGACTTTCTTTAAAATTACATTGCCTCTTTTGCGGCCCGTTATTCTTTTGACAGCCATTATGTCTACAAACGGAACTCTTCAGCTCTTTGATGAAGTTAGGAACATTACAGGTGGCGGGCCGGGAAATTCAACTCTTACGATTTCGCAATACATTTATAACCTTTCCTTTGCAGGAAATCCTCAGTTTGGATATGCTGCCGCAGTTTCTTACACAATCTTGATTATGGTGGCTATCCTTACCTTTATTCAAATGCAGATAGGAGATAAAAAATGAAGAAACCGTCTTATTCTCACCATTTAAACATTGTAAAAATTGTTTTCTTGATTATTGTCTGCTTGTTTTCAATCTTTCCTTTTTACTTCATGATTATAGGCGCAACTAACAAGAGTGTTGATATTATCAAAGGAAAATTGACGATAGGTAGTTATTTGATTGGAAACATAAAGGCTATGCACCAAACGGTTCATATGGGACGTGCCTTTTGGAATTCACTTCGCTCTACAGTAATCGGAACGTTTTTAAGCATCTTTGTTTGTTCTGCTGCCGGCTACGGCTTTTGTGTTTTTCGTGACAAGTACAAAGACCGCTTGATGGGAATCCTTTTGCTTTCAATGATGATTCCGGGGGCTGCAACGATGATTCCCTTGTTCAGAATGTTTTCAAGCCTAAAACTTTTGAACACAGTGGCCGCCTTCATTTTTCCAAGCATTTCTACAGCCTTCCTGATATTCTTCTTTAGGCAAAACTCTTCGAGCTTTCCGATTGAATTGGTCCAAGCTGCGCGTGTAGACGGCTTGAACGAATTTCAAATCTACTTGCGTGTTTATCTTCCGATTATGAGTCCGACCTTTGCCGCGGCTTCTATTGTAACTTTTATGGGCTTGTGGAACAATTACATGTGGCCTCTTGTTGTTTTGCAAACGCAGGATATGCAAACGCTTCCTTTGCTTGTAACAGGATTGACTGCCGGATATGTAACTGACTACGGTTTACTTATGCTTTGCCTTTGCATTATGACAATTCCGATTATCATCCTGTTCTTTACCCAGCAAAGAAAATTTGTTGAAGGTATTACAGGTTCGGTCAAGTAGTCTTGTTTGCAAGGCGGATGATTTCAAATCTGTCTTTTACGCCAAGTTTGGAGTAGATTGCGCTCACTTGATTCCGCACAGTCTGGGTGGCTGTGCCGAGTCTTTGGGCAATGTCGTTGTTGTCGTGGCCTGTTGCAATCAATGAGAAAATTTCCCTCTCCCTTTTTGTCAAGGTTTTAAGCCATTCAAATTTTTTGTTCAGGCTTTGGTCGTCAAGTTTTGCCTGGTCAACATCTTCTATGTAGGTTGTTTGAATTAATTTTTGTGCCAAGGCAGGACTAATTTGAACCTGGCCAGAATTAAGCGCCCTGATAGAAATAATCAATTCCGTAGGCGAAATGTCCTTTAGCAAATATCCGTTTGCCCCCGCACGCAATGCATTCCTTACTAATTCGTCGTCGTCGTAGGTGGAAATCATAATTATTTTTATTTGCGGAAATTCTTGGTGAATAATTTTTACGGCTTCAACGCCATCCATTTCCGGCATTCTTACATCCATTAATATTACATCCGGTTTTTTATTTTGAACAAATTGAACTGCCTTGCGGCCATTTTCTGCAATGCCTATCACTTCCATGTCGTCGGCGTAATTTTTTAGGAAAGTTTCCAAGCTTTTGGCAAAAAGAATTTGGTCGTCAGTCAAAAGAATTTTTGTTTTTTCCTTCATTTTATTGCTCCGGTATGATTTTTGTCTTTGATTGTAAGTGGGATTTTTATTTCCAGCATAAAGCCGCCGTCTTTTGGCGTTGATACTTCAAGTTTTCCTCCTTGGGATTCAAGCCGTTCTTCCATTCCTGCAAGTCCGATTCCTTTGACTATTTTTGATGAGCCGATACCATCGTCCTGCACTTTCATTACCAAAATATCATTGTCTTCCCAAAATGCAATGTAAACATTTTTTGCGTGTCCATGCCGAACTGCGTTTGTAAGGGCTTCTTGCAGGGTTCTTGCGATTACTGAATTAACTGTAGGCCCGTAGCTTTCCCGGATGTTTCCCCGGTCAAATTTAATGTTCATTCCCGTTACTTGTTTGAATATGTCTCTTATTTTCTTTATTGAAGAAATGTTGCTTTCCTCTGGCTCTTGCAGGTCCCTAATTGCGTGAAGTGTTTTCCTTGTTTCCTGAAGGCCATTTGTTGCCATGTTTCTTACTTGGAGGAATATTTCGTCGGCTTCTTCCCGGGAGATTTGAGGCTTGCTCATTGCGGCATCCATCATAGCCGAAATGTTTACAAACACGTAGCCGCAACTGTCGTGCAAGTCTCGCGTTATTCTGAGACGCTCCTGTTCCACGGCTTCTTTTCCGGAACTTTTTGCGTAATGCTGCAGCTTGGAGTTGATTATTGAAATTTGCGTCATTATCATGTTGATGTGTTCGCTTCGTTCTTCGCTGGCCAGCCAATGCTCCGAAATGTAGCGGTATATTGCAGAGACACATATAGAAAGAAGCAGGCAGATAAGAAAAGTTATGGTATCTGTTTTGCTGGGCTTAAGGAATTCACTTATTACGTCAACTTTTCCAAATGCGGAAGGGTGGTGCTGGCAAATTACAAAAAGAACCGTACATGTTCCTGCCAAGAGGAAATTCAAGTTCCAGCTTACGCGTGTAATAAGACAGAATATCCAAACGCTAAAGACAAAAAATTTTATTGTGAACAAATCATTGGTCGTGTAAGCCAGCAAAATTGCGGCACCAGTTCCAAGGACATAGCTTAAGAGGCGCAAATAAAAGGCACTTGTAAACAAGATGCAAATCAGGGACAAAATAAAAATAATCATAAAAACATAGAAGTCAATGTAAAAGGTTTCCTGAGGAAAGTAAGTGTAGCTTTGCGGTGCAGCTTCAGTGGCATATCTGGAAGAAAGGCCGTATTCCCTTATAAAGTTTACAAAAGCAGTCAAAAGGCATATTGAAATATACACTGTCGGGAAAAGCTTTTTGCACAGAAAGGAAATGTTTTTTGAGTTTTGGTTTTTCGAAAAGTCCACGAGATTAATTATACACTAAAATTTATAAAAGTCAAAAATAGTAAAAAACATGGCATCTGGTGCAGCTGTGGGCAAATTGCAGCATATTAAGGTGCGGCAGGCACTGGAGGGGCGCGCGAAGCGCGTTGCGTTAGCAATGGAGGGGGTAGGGGGCCCCCGGAACCCCGCAAGCGCCACACACTGGGCATTTTTGGCAGCGGAAAGAACTTTTGTAAGACCAGGCAAGCGCCGCAGAAAAAGAAGAGGTTTTTATGCCTTGACTGTTTTTTAACTCTGCCTTAGAATAAAGGTATTGCTTAAAATAAAAGTAAGAAATGTTTAGGAGTTGCTATGGCAGAAGAGAATAAAGATGAAAATCAGGGCACAAACGTTGCTGAAGTTGTTGAGTCTTCTGCAAAAAGCGGCAACCCTGTTACCGGCCGCAAGGTTTACTTTTTGAATCCTACTTATACTTTGCGTGACCATATTATTAGCGCTTTGTGGGATTCTGAATACGAAGTCTATATTATAGAAGATTATCAGTACGTAAAGAATGTACTCCGCAAGAATCCCAATTCAATTCTTTATATAAACATAGATGTTCAGCTTTCTTTTTTGTCTTGGTTTGCATTTATTGAGTCAATCCACAACGACAAAAAGATTGATTCCACTATAATCGGTGTTATTTCGGACAAGCTTTCCGAGTCAGAGAAGGAAATGTTCCTTACACAGACCAAGTGCGATGCAGGCTTTTTTTCTACAAAGGAGTCCATCCCCACTATTGTTGCAAGTTTTAGGAGCATTCTGGACATGTACGGCGTAAAGGGCAGGCGTCAGTACGTCCGCGCACTGTGCATGGGCACCAATGCATCCGTTTTGTGGCAGACGGAAGGCAAGATGTTTGAGCTTCCGATGGTGGATGTTAGCAAGGTTAGCTGCTCTGTTAAGCTTGAAGAAAGGTTCCTTTCATACATAAAGCCTGGGCGTCTTATTCCCGGCATGACGCTTAAGCTGAACGGCCGCGTTTTTTCCATGGATATGAAGGTTTATGCCGTTCACCAGAAGGGGAGTGCTATTATGGGCGTTCTTCTCTTTCCGGAGAAGCTTCCGGACCTTACCCAGACTTCCATAAAGGACTTTATCTTTAAGATTCTGCAGAAGGGCATGGGTGCTTCTGTTAACGGAGAGGCACCGGACAAGACTGACTACACTGCAAAGGGGCTTACTATTATGAAGGAGCTTCAGGCCCAGGAAGATGCAAAGCGCCGTGAGCAAAGGCTTAAGGAACAGTTACAGCTCCGCGCCCCGGATTAAGGGCTGGACAGTCCGGGTTGCAGTTTTACAGTCCGGATTTGCTATAGCTTGGCAACTTAATAACTTGATATTTGGCGAAGTGTTTGGCAAAATTGCAAAGTCTTGAGTCTGAATATACAAAGGAAGAAAATCACCGCAAAATAACCTTGCGCACCGTAATGCAGTCCGTCTACCTTACGCTGAATTTTTTTGTGCGCAACGATTTGGTTTCCTATGCTTCAACCTGTGCCTTTGGCTTTCTCTTTTCTTTTATTCCCGTAGTGATGATGATTCTGGTAATCCTTATCCGCGTGCTGCATGCAAACATTTATGCGGTTTCTTCGCTGATAGGGTCAAACCAGGCAATGGAGGCTTTTGTTCAGGCGGTAAACGCTTTTTTAAAGACAAATCCTTCGCTTGGCGGCTATTTTAACGTGGAAAGTGCGGCCCTTTCGCTGAATTCCATAACAAAAATTACCAACTTTGAAATTGTAATCGGTTTTGCAATCATCTGGATGGCAAGGCGCTTTTTTGTTTCCGTAATGAACGGTATGCACAAGGTTTTTAAGCAGGAGGCTAAGTACAGGCCGGTAATTTCGCAGCTTATGTCTCTTGGCGGAGAGGCTCTCCTTGTGGTGCTTATTTCCGTAATAGTGTTTGCGGTTGTTACCTTTCATGCGGTTGTAAAGCTTCCGCTTTTGGATGAACTTGTCCTGCGTTATCCTTCTGTTTTTAAGAACATTGGGCGGATTGTTAACGTAATACCTTTTTTGGCAATGTTTTTGGCGGTTAGCGTTTGCTACAGGATTGGAAGTGCTTCCCGTCCGCGCTTTATGGCGGTGTTTGCTTGTGCGGCTTCCTGCACGGCATGTTTTTATGTTTTCCAGAAGCTGATGCATATTTTTATAAATGTTAACAAGTACAATATTATCTACGGGGTTTTGAGCGGAATTATAGTAATGCTCATGGAAGTGTTTTTCTTCTTTATAATATTCCTTTTCTTTGCACAGTTTTTGTTTGTCTACCAGTTTTTTACCACGCTTATCTTGGGGGAGCTTTATCTTTTGCCTGCCCGCGATGACGTTAGTATTCTTGCCATGGTTAGGCGAACTCTTTTTATAAGGCCAGATACCCTTTTGAATGACGGTGAATATGTTGTTTCGCTTAACCGGGGCGAATATCTTTACAAGAGGGGCGAACGCTGCAGGGCGGCTTATTATCTTGCCCAGGGAACGGTTGTTGTAATGAGGCCCAACGGCATTTCTTACGTGGAGTGCGGCAGTTTTTTGGGGGAAGAGGCGTTTTTTCTGGATGGGGTGCGGCATGAGGATGTAAAGGCTTCTTCGTATGCAAAGCTTATTGCCATTCCTGAAGAGCTTTTTCTTAAGCTTTTGGAGAGGAACCCGCGTGTTAGCAAAAAGGCGCTTTCGGAGATAAATGGCTACTTTGCAAAATTCAGCAATTTGTATGGGGAGTATTCGGGGTAAAAATGTTATGCTCACACGCCACTGGGCTGCTTGGAGTGAAATTATGTTGGAAAAAATTATAAATATTATTAGGAAAAATTCTTTCAATATTTACATTGGAAAAGTATATGAGGGATCCAGTGGAATTACAGCTAATTTTTATTTTACTAATTCAATAAAAAAAGTTCCAAATAAAAATTTCATTGGCTTGCCAAATTATACATTCAGATTATTAATATATACAGTACGTCTTTTAAAAGAAAATAAAGAAAGAGAAGTAAGAATTTTTGACGGAGAGTATGTGTTATTGTTGTATAGAAAGGACGGCGATATTTATGTTTACTATCAATGGAAGTATTGTATAAATAAAGTCAGCGATAACTGGATAGAATGGAAAAACAGACCTACAAAGAAGAAACTGTTTTATAAAGGAAAGTATATAGATTTCTTAAAAATAATATATGATATTGCATTGAGATTGCAAAAAAAATTCGAAAAATATGGCATATGCTCAGATGCCGAAATGGAATTGTATCAACAAATTCCTGTTCTTGAAAAATATATAAAAAAGCTAGAGAAGATTTCATAAGAGTAAATAAGGAATATTTCAGAAAACACGTCAAGCTTGCTTTATGAAATAAAATTGAACTTTAGGGCGAAGCAGGGTAGCGGTTTAGTTCGTGGCTTTACACCGCTTGGAAAATATATAATAATAGAAGCATACGCTTAATAAATTTTACAGAAGATTTTATAAAGAAAAAAAATATTTATGAAAGCCAATTTTGTATAAGAGGTTCAATTTCGAGTTTTGAAACAGACCTGTCATTGCCGGGCTCGACGTGAGCAATCTTTCAAAGCGGATTATCGGCTCAAGCCCGTTGCGGAGTAAAAAATGTTATGTGGATGCACTACTGGTGCACTTGAAGAGGAGAAAAAATGGAAAAAATCATAATACTTTTATCTAGTCTTTTGTTATACACAGGTCTGTTTGCTCAAGAAAAGGTTTTGTCAATGAATTTCTGGCGGGTGGAAGATCTGTATGAATTTGATGAATCAAAAACAAAAGCTCTTCCAGAAGGGGTTCAGGAATTTACTTATTTTGACTCTTTTTCTACAGGGTTAAAAACCGTTCTTGTTTCTGATTCTATTAGTTATGACAGTTCTGACATTGACGAAATTATTTTGTCATCTGATTTCTTTGGGAATGATTGCTTAAGAATTCTCTTTAAAGAAACTGGTAAAGAAAAGATGGCATCTTTTACTGAGGCAAACATTGGAAATAATATTTTGATGGAATTTAATGGTATTGTTATTGCCAATGCAATGGTTAGGGAAAAAATTTCTAGTGGTAGTTTACAGCTTTCAATTCCTGAAAGTAAAAATATTCTGTATCAAATTATCCAATTATTTGAATGTAAAAATGAGATTAATATCCAAATACCAGAAAACCAGATTTACATAAAAACTAAAACTGCGATATCAAATTATGATGATGTGGATGAAAAAAATATTACTCAACTTGCAACCAATTTTTTCTGTTCAGTTTTTGAAAAATCTGATGATTCTTATAAAGAATATGTTTTACCAGAATCTCAGAATCGTATAGCTGAGCTGGTAGAAATTTTCCGTTCTAAATATCAGGACTGTACAATTCAGATAGCAGAAACTGAAAGCTTATCATCTCTTGTTATCAGAAAATATAAAGGAATGAATATACCAATTCCTTTATATTTCAGAGTTAATAACGGCGGTTATGATGTTTGTGAGGACATTATTTTTGTAATTGATAAATCTGGAAAACTTAAAATTAAGCAAATAACTTTGAAGTAGAGACTTAGGATATAAATACAGATTATTGTATTTTCCTTATTGGTATTTAATATTTTTCGTCCCAAAATTATTATTTACGGAGCAGAAAATAATAAGATAAAAGTTCAAGCTGTAATGGATTTTTATGATAAATATAATGATTATATACAAAAATATCCTTGGAGTAAAAAAGTAGATTTTAATATTAATTAATTTTGAAAAGAAGTTGCAAAAGCAAGCACGGCAGGGATTGGAGGGGCTTTAGTTGCCGCAGGCAATGGAGCGAAAGCGGAACCCCGGAAAGCCCCTAACAGATGGCCTCCTTGCCATTTTTTTTGCTAGGGTTTACACGGCCCTTCGACTGGGTTCAGGGACCGGAGTTTTCCCAGACGCTTCTTGTTTGCAATGTAAAAAATGGCAAGATGTTCTTTTTTTAAGTATTTGTCCCAAAAGAAAAGTGCCGCAGAAATATTATGAGCTAATAATTGTCGTGGGAAAAGTCGTCCAGTTCCTTTAGCTGCGACCGGTACTGGCTTTTTACAAAGAGCTTAAAGTCGTGCACGGTGAGCGGCGGCTTGTTTTTGTAGTTGGGGTTCAGGTAGATGTAGGCCGAATAGATGTCCTCAAAATTCTTGGACTTCATGCTGTTGTCGTCTATGAACACGATTCCTGCCAGGCTTCTGCTTACTTCCCCCACGGTAACGTTGCTCCTTCCGTATGCCGAGCAGTAGTTGGATGCCCTTTCGCGGCTGTCTTTTAGCTCTATGAAGATGCGGCGGCTTAGTGCGCGGTAGAAATAGTTGTTAAAGTTGCCAAAGTCCACTGTTTCTTTGTTGAACCAGGGATTCCTAAGCATGGTAATCATTGAGTATTCGTTGTCCACCAGCTTGCTTCCGTAGTCTAGAAATTTGTAGCGATAGGCCTCCGCCATGGAGTAGGGGCTGAATTCCTTTTTTAGCGTAAGGATGTTTGAGTAGTTGATTTTAAAGTTAAAGGCAAGTCCTGACTGCGACTTGTAGATTACAAAGTATTTTCCGCTTCTTACCGCGGCCTTTAGTTCATCCTGAATTTTTACCTTTTCCCAGCCGAGCGATTCCTTTACCTTCTTGTAGTCCAGGCTTGAAAGGTTGTCCACTCCCAAAAGCACCGTTTTTTTGCATTTGGTCTGGGCATAGTTTTCCACGTTTTCAAAAATCTTGTCCAGAATTTCCTGGTGGATGCAGTTGAAGGATTTTACGTCCGTAAAGATGGTTTTTCGGGGAAAGTCCAGCCTTATGTCTATGTCTATAAGGTTCTTGTGCCCCATCTTTGCGGGTATGCTTTTTGGGTGTTCTTTGATTGGCAGGCGGGAAATGTATGTTGGCTCCACGTGCTCCTTGAACTGGCTGTAGAAGTCAAGTGCCACAAGCTCGGAGTAGGGGCCCAGCCACTTTGCCTTGTCGCCTTCGCCTATGTTTTTTACCTTTTCGCATATTTCCTCCGCCGCTTCCCAGCCGAACCTTCTGGAAAGCCTTTGCAGGCGGTTGATGAAGTTTGACGCAAAAAGGTTGAGCGGGTGGCGGTTAAGCGAGGCAATGCAGGAATTTCCGCCGTTTCGCAGAGGAATGCGCTTTTGAATCTTAAAGATTTTGTAAACAATCTGCTCCAGGTTTTCCGCGTCGTTCATGCTCAAATTATAGCACTCTTTTTGGCAAAATGGAATTCTGTGGCTGAACACACAGGAAGCTCTGTCATTATTTTGCGCTAATCTTAATAAAAAGTTTTCATATTTTTATTTCCAAATATTTACTGAGTATATTTATCCCTTTACACCAATGGATGTATAAGGCAAGTGCATATATTCAATAATTGTAATGCAAAAATATGTTAAGAAAGCGCTGGGATGGAGGCGGGAAACGCGGCAAAAAAGCATTTGCGCGGAGCGAACCCGGCAGCGTAGCTTCAAGCCCCGAAGGGAGTCTGATACCTTATATCTGCGCTTGGGGTTGTAAACAACCCTTGCTTTTTTGACGCGTTTACTGCCGGGAATGGAAGTGCTTTCTTGTTAACATTTGTATTTACTACTTTTCATTAAGCTTTTTACTTACCTTCCGCATCCCCAGCCTAGCCTCTGCTTCGCTCCCAAATATGCCTAAAATCTGCCCTAAGAAAATATCCCTTGACAAATTGACAGAATTTGTCATAATAGAATTACGAGGTTTTTATGTCCAAGAAATATGCATTTTTGTTTCCCGGACAGGGCGCACAGGCCCCCGGAATGGTAAAGGATGTAGCGGAGGCATTTCCTTCAGCTAAAAAAGTTATAGACGACTTTTCTTCTATTATAAACGTAGACATGGCAAAGCTGATGTGGGAAAGCGACGCGGAAACACTTAGCCGCAGCGACAACAGCCAGATTGCCATAACCGCAGCTTCCCTTGCAATAATGGCCGCCCTCAAGGACAAGGGCATTGAACCTTCAGCCGCAATGGGATTCTCACTTGGCGAATTCCCTGCCCTTTACGCAGCAGGAGTGCTTTCTTTTGAAGACCTTGCAAAAGTCGTACATGAACGCGGTGTCATAATGCAGGCCGTTTGCGAAGAAATTGCAGCCGCCAACCAAGGCCATGCCCCTGGAATGAGCGCAATTCTTGGCCTTGCACCGGAAAAGGTAAAAGAAATAGCTTCTTCAATCCCCGATGCTTATGCCGCAAACATGAACAGCGTAAAGCAGACCGTAATCAGCGGAACAGCCGCCGCTCTTGAACAAGCGGAAAAAGCCGCAACGGAAGCTGGTGCAAGACGTGCCATCCGCCTAAAGGTAGCAGGCCCCTTCCACAGCCCGCTCATGCAGAAAGCAGCAGACAAATTTGGCGAATTCCTTAAGGGCGTTACCTTTGCAGAGCCAAAGATTCCACTCTTTAGCAACGTAAGCGGAAAGCAGGCAAGTAGCGCACAGGAAGTAAAGGAAAGCGCAGTCCTTCACCTTACTCACAGCGTTCTTTGGACGGACGAAGAGGCAGTTCTTGCTTCCATGATAAAGGCAGACGGTGAGGCAAACTGGGCGGTTCTTGAGCCAGGCCCAGGCAAAGTTTTGTCCGGTCTTTGGGGACAGACGGAACTTGGTGCAAGCCTAGCAGCCCTACCTGTTAACAGCGTAGAGTCACTTTCTTCGCTTTCTTAATTCTTTTTGGACGGAACGGCATTTTTAACAAATGCTTGTTTGCTGCAATCGGGATTTTAGGCCTTGTGTTACGGGCTTTCCGGGGTTCCGGCTTTCGCCTTCATTGCCCATGGCAACGGCTTCGCCGCCCCTACAATCCCGCGTAGGATTTCTTTTGAATCTAACTGTAGGAGAAAATATGGATTTACTAAAAGGAAAAAAAGCCCTTGTAACAGGATCTTCAAGAGGCATCGGATTTGAAATAGCAAAGACTTTCCTTGCAAACGGTGCGGAAGTCTGGGGCATGTGTACCCACGAATCAAAGAACAAGGCCCTGCTTGAACAGACTGCAAGCGAAAACGGAACAGTCTTCCACGAATTCTATGCGGATGCAGGAAACGCAGATGTCCTTACAGCCGCAGTAAAAGAAGTGCTTGCTGCTTCCGGCGGATTCGACGTTCTTGTAAACAACGCAGGAATCACCCGCGACGGACTAAGCTTCCGCATGAAGAAAGAAGACTGGGATTCAGTTCTTGCAGTAAACCTTACTTCTGCATTCTTGGTCTGCCAGATTGTCTCCAACGACATGATTCACAAAAAGAGCGGCTCAATAATCAACATGTCTTCAATCGTTGGTCTTCATGGCAACGGCGGACAGGTAAACTATTCCGCAAGCAAGGGCGGCCTTATTGCCTTTAGCAAGTCTTTGGCAAAAGAAGTTGGCGGACGTGGCGTTCGCGTAAACTGCATTGCACCTGGCTTCATCGAAACAGACATGACCAGCGTTCTTAAAGAAGAATACCGCAAGGCAATGGAAGCAACAATTCCCCTCAAGCGCGCAGGAAAGGCAGAAGAAGTTGCAAATGCAGCCCTCTTCCTTGCAAGCGACCTTAGCGTATACGTTACGGGGCAGGTAATAGGAGTTGACGGCGGCATGGGCTGCTAAATAGAATAATAAGCCGAATGCTAAGCTTAAAAAAAGTGTCATTGCCGTACTTGATACGGTAATCTTTCAAAGTAGATTATCTGGTCTAGACCGATAATGACACGTTTCGTGCAAAAAAAATCGATTTACAAACTAATAGATATTTTGTTGTGTTCGATATGACATATTTGGAGGATTTTTATGAGAAGAGTAGTTGTTACAGGACTTGGATGCATTTCACCTGTAGGAAATTCCGTTGAAGAAACATGGAATTCAATAAAGGCCGGAAAAAGCGGCATCGCTACAATCACGCACTACGACAACACAAACTTTAAGGTAAAGTATGCCGCAGAAGTAAAGAACTTTAAGGCAGAAGACTACATGGACGGAAAGGCTGCCCGCAAAATGGCACTCTATACAAAATATGCCGTGGCTGCAGCAAAACAGGCATTGGACGACGCAAGCCTTACAGACAAGAAGGACATTCTGGAAGACACAGCCGTTTACCTTGGCGTTGGAATCGGCGGACTCGAAGTTACGGAAAGCAGCATGAAGTCTTACTTTGACTCAGACCAGAAGCGCATGCCTCCAATGACAATCCCAGAGCTTATCCCCAACGAAGGTGCCGGCAACATCAGCATCATCTTTGGCCTCCACGGAGCCGCACACACAGTTGCAACAGCATGTGCATCTGGAACAGACGCAATCGGAAACGCTTTGGACAACATCCGCTCTGGAAGAAGCGACGTCGTACTTGCAGGCGGTGCAGAAAGCACACAGTGTGGCTATGCAAACCTTGGCTTTACAATGCTCCAGGCACTCAGCAGCAAGTGGGTGGACTGCCCGGAAAAGGCAAGCCGTCCATTCGACAAGCAGCGCGACGGCTTTATCATGGGCGAAGGTGCAACAATCCTCGTGCTCGAAGAATATGAACACGCAAAGGCCCGCGGTGCAAAAATCTACGCTGAACTCGTAGGCTACGGCGCATCTTGCGACGGTTACCACCTTACAGCTCCTAATCCAGACGGAATCACAGGCGCAAAGTGCATGACACTCGCAATGAAAGACGCAGGAGTAAAACCGGAAGAAGTAACCTACTACAACGCACACGGAACTTCAACCCACCTTAACGACTCTGGAGAAACAAAAATGCTCCACATCGCATTCGGTGAGGCCGCAAAAAAGCTCCACATTTCTTCAACAAAAAGCATGACAGGCCACTGCCTTGGAAATGCCGGTGCACTCGAAGCACTTGTCTGCGTAAAGGCAATTCAGGACAGCTACATTCCTGCAACAATCAACCTTGACGAAGTAGACGTAGAAGGCGGCTGCGACCTTGACTACACGCCAAACAAGGGCATAGACATGAACGTAGACGTTGCCATGAGCGCAAACTTCGGCTTCGGTGGCCACAACGGCTGCCTGGTCTTCAAAAAGTTCAAGGCCTAAGCAATATCTGTAGGCAAGGAGGGGGAAGTCTCCCCCTGCGCCCGCACTTCGTTGCGTGCTACCCCCTCTGCGGGGGACACCCCCGCAACGCCCCCCAAAAATGGACTGAATCACAAATGTCATTATCAGACTAGACCACAAACGCCATTTGCGAACAGAATCACAAATGTCATTCTCGGGCTTGACCCGGGAATCTATATTCATCTCCCTCATAAATCCAAATCCCCCAGAACCGCCCGCAAAAAAGAATTCCCCACCTTGGCAAGAGCCAAAAGCTCCTTAACATCCTCAAATTCCTGCATCAAGCCGTATTCCTGCCCAAAGAAAACCTTAAGCCCGCCCTTTCCGTCAGACTCAGCCCTAAGCGCATACCGCTTGCCCCCATATTCAAAAGAAAAATCCCTTCTAGCATTCAAAAAATCAACAAACTGTTCAACCGTCATACCCCAAGCATACCAATCCCCCAGCAAAAAATCAACTTTCCTTTCCTGTCATCAATTCTGTTCGTAACGTAAAGAGAATATGGCAGAAAGGCCCTTGCCCCAATTACTGTAGAAGACAAGTGTGGGGCTCGATGATTCTAATGCAAAAAACATGCCGAGAAAGCACTGGAATGGAGGCAGGAAACGTGGCAAAAAAGCATTTGCGCGGAGCGAGCGAAGCGAGTCAGATACCTTGTATCCGCGCTCGGCTTTTTTGACGCGGTTCCTGCCGGGAATGGAAGTGCTTTCGTGTTTACATTTGCACTTGCCTTCTACATGTAAAGTAAATTTATTTTCCCAAAAATCAAAAATGCGTGTTATAATAAAAGCATATTTCAATCTTATAGATTGTAATCTTATAGATTGTAATCTTTCAGATTTGACTTTACAGGAGCAATTATGGACGCATCATCAATTTTAACGGCTATGCTAAGCACATCCAACATCAAGAACATCGGAAAAGCATCTGGCGCTTCCACCGACCAAGTAAAGAGCGTTTTAACAAGCGCACTTCCAACCCTTTTGTCCGGGGCAAGCACCCAGGCAAACACAGCCTCAACCGCAGCTGGCTTCCTTCAGGCACTCACAAGCCATGCCGGCGACTCCGCAAGCAAGATAGACCTTGGCGACGGGGCAAAAATCCTTTCACATTTGTTGGGCTCTTCCCAGGCAAAAAACACAACTTCAATCGCAAAGGCATCCGGCGTAGAAAAGTCTACGGTAACATCCATCCTTGCAGCGGCCGCACCCTTGCTTCTTAGCGTACTGGGCAAGCAGTCAAACGACTCCGGCGTGAGCGGCAATGCACTAGGCTCCCTCTTGGGCGGACTTACAGCCGGCAACATGGGCTCCCTTCTTACAGGCCTCTTGGGCGGAACATCTTCTTCCGGCACAAGTTCATCTTCAAGCTCATCATCCAGCAAACCCGCAAAGAAACCGGCCGCAAAAAAGCCTGCTGCAAAGAAACCTGCCGCCAAAAAAGACAGCGACACCCTCTCCCAGGTTGCAGGCCTTGTCGGAAGCCTCCTTTCGGGCAAGTAAGCCTTTTGCATTTCCCTGCCGGGGCAACCTTTGCCTTGGCGCGGCAATGCAGTAAAGATAGCTTGACATCTGCCGTAATTCTGCGGCGGATTTTTCCTTGCGCTGCACGTCCGCAAAGACGTGAAGGAGTAACAATGAAAAAGTTTCTATTGGTAATGGCCTTTCTCTTCTCTTTTACCAGCCTTTTTGCACAGGAAGAGGAGACCATCGTTTTTACCGAAGGCGTGCATGTTCCCCGCACATACACAATCACCAAAGACAAAATCACAATTTATGACGAAGAAACAGAAACAACGGAAGAACTTGACCGCAGCAGATTTTTCCTTGGCGAAGACAAATTCTATCATTTCATAAACAAAGGTGATGTTGAGGAAATCGCTTTCTTTGCCAACAATTCCCACGTCCAGTTTTTCTCCCTCGAATATGTGGAAGATGAAAGTACCGAGTCGTTTCTGGAATGGGAGCGGTCATTCAGAAAGACCGTGCAGGAAAACGACATGTATTTTTCCTTCCGTGACTTTGGTGCAAAATATTCGGCAAGTTCCGAGCTAAAAGAAAAGACTACAAAATATGTCGCAGAAAACCTTGCAATCTTTTTCCTGCCACCTGCCGACAAGGGAAGCTCTTCAACTTGGGATACCGAACATAAGCCTTGGGTAGAAGGCGCAAAAGGCTACGGAATAAACCAGTACATAAAGTTAAAAACGACAACTCCGTTTTCCAGCCTTTCAATCGTAAACGGCTACGTAGACTTTTACCGCAGGGACTTGTACAAAAAGAATTCCAGAGTAAAAACCTTCCGCGTAAAAGACCTTGATAACAAACTGGAATACGACATTAGCCTAAAGGATGAAGTGGTCACCCAGAGAATTAAGCTTGAAAAGCCGACCAGCAATATAATCCTTTACATCAAGGAAGTCTACAAGGGCGACAAGTGGGACGACACCTGCGTCTCAAGCCTTGTACCGGCTAACTTCGATTAACCATAAAATTTTTCTGGAGCGGCATTTATGGTCTTACTGTGCGTAAGGCTACGCCGTTCCGCAGTCTTTCGTATTACCCGCTTTCCAAGGCTACGCTTGCGCTCCGGCCCGCCTGCGGCGGTCTTGCTTCGCAACCTTTCCAATCGGGGCTAGGCTCTATCTGCAAAAGCTGCTCCGATGCATCTTGTTGTTTTTCACCTTCATGATTCAATCCTCATCGTTTGAATGTTTATCATTTTTATCTTGCTTTTTTTTGAGGCAAGTTGCAAAAACAGCCACCAGCATCAGCGCAATGATAATCCAGCCCCCGTTTTCTTGGATAAATACAAGTATGTGGTTAATCAGATTTTTTATGTCATCAATCAAATCGTAGAAACTTACGGATGATTTTGTAGGTTGGCTGTGCATCATCCTTGAAAATCGGCAGTTTATCCTGTCGTGGTTAAAGTGAAAAGCTTTTTCCCACACAGTTCCTGCGGGTACAACCGTTGCCAAAAGCAAAAATATCTTTTTCATCTTAGTTTTTCCCTTCAAAGATTTTTTCCAGAAAAAATCCGTCTAGTCTTCATCCTTATCATAACGGCTGTAAAACTCTTTCGAAGAACTTGTCCCGCTCCAAGCAGTGCGCTTTTCGTAAAGCATCTCCGCATCTTCCCGCCCCTGAACATTAGCCCACTCTGAATACCGTCCGCTTTCCAAAGGCTTTACCAAATCCTTCTTCTTCTCGTCCAAATCTTCCTTACCATTAGCCATCTATTCCCTCCTTCTGTACTCAATAATAATAATTATTATAAAAAGAACTATCAAAATGAGCTAGTGGGACGTAGGAAAAAAAGCAAGGAGGGACCCCTGTCAACAAACCCCTCTCCTTTGACAAATATATGTCATTCTCGGGCGGTTGGTGAGCTTGTCGAACCACGGCCCGTGGATCCTTTCCCATAATGCTCATAATGTTATTTTATATTTCCATGTCATGCACGGAAATTTTTTTCAAAATTCTCCCCCAGTCTATCATAGGATGAAAGTCTAATATGATATATTACTCAGTAAACTAACGGAGGTATATATGGCAAACAAAGACAGCGTCAACTTTAATGTATTGGACTCAATTTCCGTAATTGCAAACAAGCTTGCCGATTCCAGGCTAAGAATCAGAAGAACTCAGGAATTCTCCAAGGCACAGGACAGGCTCGACTCCTATTTTAAGACAACAAGCGATGCAACATGGATGCTTTGCGGCATCATCTCCTACTATTTTGACAACAATGGCCATGCTTGCAATTTTAACGAACTTTCAGATTTCTTTTGTGTACCAGTAATGAAAGTCCTATCTTACAAAAGCGATATTGAGTCCCTGCTCAAAAAAGGCTATATAACAAACACGATGGGGCTAGATAGCAATGAAGTGGGGCTGCAAAATAGTTTTGAACTTTCTAGAGATCTTCTCCATTGTATTATCAGCAACAAGAAAATCACCATCACAGACAAAAACGAAGGCGAAGACTTTGTGTTTTCAACAATTAGAAAAATGGGAGCGCTAATAGAAAGCCCCCTTATGAGCTTTGAAAAGATTTCAGAAATAATGACTATGGAAAAAAAGCTTGTGCACAATTCCTTCTTTGTCGAGACAATAAAACTTGTTCCTGACGTTCATGACAGAATGTTTTTCTATAACTGTTGCTCGGATTTGTTTACTGGATTCGAATCAAGATTGTCTTCTACAATAGAAAGCGCTTATGGCGATAGCTCAAAAAAATTCAAAGTCGCAGATGAGTTCATGAATGAAAGCCACGTCCTCCTAAAAAAAGGCTTGATTGAATTTACAAATAAGGGAAACCTTATGGATTCTGCTGTTGAACTTTCTGCAACGGCAAAAGAAATGCTTTTGGGCGAAAACGCAAAACTGTTTACAAAATCCGCAAAAGGCACGGAAATAATTCAGCCCCAGTCCATAAAGCAAAAGGCCCTCTTCTATGCCAGGGAAAACGAAGCAGAAATCAACCGCCTAAAATCATCCCTGCACGAAGAAAACCTGCGCCCCATTCAGAAACGCCTGCTAGAAAAAGGCCTCCCCCAAGGAATTGCTGTCCTGCTCTACGGTGCGCCCGGTACCGGAAAAACGGAAAGCGTCTATCAGATTGCAAAAGAAACAGGCAGGCAAATTCTCCATGTGGACATAAGCAGCGCAAAATCCTGCTGGTTTGGTGAAAGCGAAAAAAACATTAAGAAAGTTTTTACCGACTACAGAAGCTTGTGCAAAACCGCAAAAAGCGACAAGAACGGAAAAATGCCCATCCTGCTTTTTAACGAAGCGGATGCCATACTTTCAAAGCGCAAAGATTCTGCAAGCGGAAATGTGGTTCAGACGGAAAATGCCATGCAGAACATCATCCTGGAAGAAATGGAAAAGCTCGAAGGCATAATGATTTGCACTACAAACCTTGCCACCAATCTTGACCCGCCTTCGAAAGGCGCTTCTTGTTCAAGATAAAATTCGAAAATCCCACCGTAGAAGCCAAGCAAAAAATCTGGAAGTCAAAATTGGACTGGCTCAATGATGACATGATTTTGTCCGTGGCACAAAACTATGACTTAAGCGGCGGCCAAATAGACAACATAGTCAGAAAAATCACCATGGATGAAATCCTCAACGGCAAAAGACCAGATTTAAACGAACTGCACCAGCTCTGCAAACACGAAAGACTAGGCAGCGCCGAAAAAAGAATCGGCTTCTTCTAGAATTTAAACAATTAGTCATTCTCGGGTGGTTGGTGAGCTTGTCGAACCACGGCCCGGGAATCTTTTTAAGCAGATTATCGGGTCGAGCCCGATAATGACACATTTTGTGCAAAAAAGAACCTGTCATTCCGAACTTGATTCGGAATCTGTAAAACTTCACATCCAATCTATCACAAAAACCTGTCATTCCGAAAAAGAGCCTGTCATTCAGAACTCGATTCGGAATCTGTAAAACTTTGCATCCAATCTATCACAATGTGATAGCATTTTTTAAACTGTCATGTTATAATATGAGCATGAGTAAAAAACTTGACGACTTAGTAAAGGAAAGAAACAAGGAAAAATTAGAGGAAAAACGCCGCAACAAGCGCTTAAACCCAAAACTCGCCGAGCGCGATTATGACATGCTGCGCATTCTCCGCACTCCGCCCACTGATCCTACAATAAAATACAACGCAAAGTATTTTGAAAAACGTTTTGGTGTTTCCGAAGTTACAATTTACCGCATGGTAAAAAAACTAAAGGACATGGATCTTCTAGAAGAAAAGCAAATAGGCGGAAGCTATGCAATCAAGAAAAAAGTGGAGCAAATATATTCAAAAAAAACAGAAGACGACATTGCCCTTGTTGCAAGCCTAAGGGGACTTTTGCAGCACTTTGAACACACACCCCTCTTTGAAAAAGTCACAAAGCTCATATATTTTTTACAGCCTAAAGTTGCAAAAAACGACTCCCTCTTGTCGTCCGGCCGTGTAATAGTTGCGCCCCAGATTGAATATGACATCAGGGTAAAAAACTGGGATCTCGTTAATGAGGCTCTCAAGGAAAACTACAAAATAAAATTTCACTACACAAAATTTTATTCCAATAAAAAATCTCAGCGGACGGTCTGCCCCTACCAGCTTATCTTGGACAACGGAGTTGTATATCTTTTTGCCTACAGCGAATATGCAGACAACATAATTTTGTACGATTTAAATTTTATGGCAGACATCATCGTTACAGATGAAAAGTTTACGCTGCCCAAGAATTATGACTTTAACAACTACAGTGGTGGCGGAAGACTCGGTGCCTTTAAAGAAGACAAAATACAAAACTTCAAAATCCGCTTTACCGGTTACGCCAAAGACTGGATGAAATACCACAAATGGGCAAACGACCAGCAAATAAAAGCAGAAGACCAAGACTCCCTAACCATAACCTTTTCCTCCGCCCAAGAATTCAAAGTCCTAAGGGAAGTCCTAAAATGGGGCACCGACGCCCAACCCCTGGCCCCCAAATCCTTAGTCAACCGTTGGCGCGAAGAAATAAATGGCATGTACGAAATGACCATGGCGGGCAAAGAGAAATAAACGCAATCTGCCAAATGGTGTTTCTGTAGACGCATGTGTTATTGTCGTGTGTCTGTTTGGTGATGGCATATTCTGTGCAAAAAACTCAACATTCGGCCTATATAAAAAATATTTTAGACTATCACGCTATGATAGACCACCTGTGTTATAGTATATCCGTGAGGTAAAGCAATGACATATTACGCAATAGATTTTGAAACTGCAAATGTTTATCAGAATAGCGCTTGTGCTGTTGGGGTGGTGCGCTTTGTGGACGGTGTGGAAAAAGACAGCGTTTATTCACTCATCAAGCCTGCAAAGATGTATTTTTGCCCGGACTTTACAGACATTCATGGAATTAGTTATGGGGATGTTAGGAACAGTCCTCACTTTCCAGAAGTCTGGCAGACTGTTGTGGAATCTTTTCTAAAATCATCTGGGGAAGAAAAAATACATTTTGTGGCTCACAACGCACGGTTCGACATGGGTGTTATCCGTGCTTGCTGCGACTACTTTGGTATGCCTCTGCCCCATGCGGACTATGCCTGTACACTTCAAATAGCACGCAAGGCATGGAAAGAGTTGGAAAGCCACAGACTTACCTTTTTGGCAGAACAATTCGGAATTGTATACGATGCACACAACGCCCTTGACGATGCAAGAACCTGCGGAAAGATTTTTGCAATGGCGGCTAAAGAACTTGGCTGTAATATAGAAGAATTATTTTTAGGTTGCCAAAGCACGCTTTGAAAACTTTATCATTGAGTAGCTTTACAAGGCATGGTATAATCTGTATGTACTTTCCATGTTGAATAAAAATATTCTTGCGCCAACATCATCGTTTTCCTCGTTCCGCTTTGTTTCCAACGGCGAGCATTATACGGAAGTGATTGAGCGCATTCAGTCTGTAAAAAAGTTACTTTGGATTGGGACTGCGGACATAAAGGATTTGTATATAAAAGATGGCCGCTCTTCAAAACCTCTTTTGGAGACGCTGTCGGATCTTGTAAAGTGCGGTGTGGAAATCCGTCTGATTCATGCAAAGGAACCGGGCCCTGCTTTTAGAAAAGACTTTGACAGGTACCCCGCGCTCATTGAAGGCATGGAGAGAGTCTTGTGCCCTCGCGTGCATTTTAAAATCATCATCTTTGACTTAAAGACAGCCTATGTTGGTTCTGCAAACCTGACTGGTGCAGGGCTTGGCATGAAAGGCGATAATACTCGCAATTTTGAAGCCGGTGTATTAAGCTCTGACAAGGATTTTGTTAGTGCCGCCGCAAAGCAATTCGATGACGTGTGGATGGGCTCCTTTTGCAAAAGTTGCCGCAGAAAGCGATTCTGTTCAGATCCAATTTTGTGAAAAACTGTACAGAAAAAGAATTTTTTCTAATACAAAATCAAAAAAGTGATATATAATGCAAGCGGGTACGAAAAAGAGACGGACGCAAAGATAAGGGATTTTCTACGCTTCGTCTACACTAACGACCCAAGCGAAGATGATTTTTCTATACGTCTTACAAAGCGGGTGGAAAATCTTAAGCAAAGTGAAGGGTTCAAGGAGGCATACGCCACTATGGGTATATGGGAAATGGACATACGCAGGGATGAACGCAAGGCTTCTGCTGTGGAGGCTGCCGTAATTGCTGTGAGGGAATTTAATATTGATCCTAAGCTTGCTGCGGAAAAAATGAAGGCTCCTCTTGAAGATGTGATGGAAAGTCTTGGAATGAATTATGATGAACCTTCTGATGGATGTGAGAAAGAAAGCGTTTCTGTTTAACTTGGCTGACTGTTTCTGATGCTTTGTGAAATAAAGAGATGCCGAATCCACATTAGTTGCAAGGGCATGCGAATGTTGCGTAGCAGTTTGGCATGGCAATTTGTTTGCAGATAAACGCACGGCAGGCACTGGAGTGGCGGCGAAGCCGTTGCCGCAGGCAATGGAGCGCGTAAGCGCGGAACCACGCAAGCGCCACACACTGGGAATGGATGTTAGCAGAAGGGTGTTCGGTTCAAAATGCAGGTGCCGCAAAAAGAGAAATCAAAAAATAATTGAATTTTTCTGCGATTTTCTTTATAATCTAGGCCTAGTTTATAAGAGGTGGCTATGGGCGGAATTTTTGGCGTTGCAAGCAAGGGGGACTGTTCCCTGGACTTGTTTTTTGGCATTGACTATCATTCGCATTTGGGAACAAGGCGCGGTGGAATAGCCATTTACGCGGATAACGGAACTTTTGAGCGTTCTATTCACAATATTCAGAACTCTCCCTTCCGCACAAAATTTGAGCGCGACATTGACGGTATGCACGGTAAGCTTGGCATTGGCTGTATTTCTGACTACGAGCCGCAGCCTCTTATGGTGAACTCCCACTTGGGACGCTTTGCGGTAACGACTGTTGGCATTGTGACCAATAAGGACGAGCTTGTTGGCGAGATTCTAAAGAGCGGCACCCACTTTCTTGAGATGTCCGGCGGAGAAATTAACCAGACTGAACTTATTATTGCGCTGATTAACCACGAGAAGACCATTCTTGACGGAATTAAATATGTTCAGCAGAAGGTTAAGGGTTCAATGACGCTTCTTGTTATGACGCCCGAAGGTCTTTATGCTGCCCGCGACAAATTTGGCCGCACGCCTCTTCAAATTGGTAAGAAGGAAGATGATGCTGGTGCCTTTGCCCACTGCGTTTCCTTTGAAAACTTTGCCTACATAAATCTTGGCTACACGGACTGCCACGAGCTTGGGCCTGCGGAGATTGATTTTGTTACCGCAGACGGTTACGAGGTTTTGCAGAAGCCACAGAAGGAAATGAAAATCTGCACTTTCTTGTGGATTTACTACGGCTACCCGACGGCTTCTTACGAGGGCGTTAATGTTGAGGACATGCGCTACAACTGCGGACGCTATCTTGCCCGCCGTGACCGCGATGCAAAGACTGCAATCGATGCGGATTCAGTTGCCGGTGTTCCTGATTCTGGTACTGCACATGCGGTTGGATATGCAAACGAGTCTGGCATTCCTTTTGCGCGTCCATTTATTAAGTATACGCCAACTTGGCCGCGCTCCTTTATGCCGACAAGCCAGGAGCAGAGAAACCTTATTGCCCACATGAAGCTGATTCCTGTTCAGCCGCTTATTAAAGGAAAGAAGATTCTTTTGATAGACGATTCAATTGTCCGCGGAACACAGCTCCGTGAGACGACGGATTTCTTGTACAAGTCTGGGGCAAAGGAAGTGCATGTTCGCCCGGCATGCCCGCCGATTATGTTTGGCTGCAAGTACCTTAACTTTTCGCGCTCAAAGTCGGAGATGGATTTGATTGCCCGCCGCGTGGTAAAGCAGTTTGAAGGTGACAATGTAAGCGAGAAGGTTCTAAAGGAATACTGTGATCCAAACAATCCCAAGTACGATGCAATGCTTGAAGAAATCAGAAAGCAGCTTAACTTTACGACATTGCGCTACCACCGCCTGGACGACATGCTGGACAGTACGGGCCTTGAGCACTGCAAGCTTTGCACCTACTGCTGGAACGGCGAAGAGTAAGAGGATATTTGAAGCCTGAATTTTTTGGAGCTTCCCAAAACAAATAAATTTTAAGTATAAATAACTATAAATTTAATGGAGAAAACAATGGCAGCATTTACAGAAATTGAAAGTCTTTTGCCCCACAGAAAGCCCTTTTTGTTCGTGGACACAATCGAAAGCTATGACGAAAATGGTTGCGTTTGCACAAGAAAATTTACCGACGAGGATTTCTTCTTTAAGGGGCACTTTCCCCAGTACCCGGTTGTTCCCGGCGTAATCCTTATAGAGACAATGGCACAGGGTGGGGGTGCGGCACTCAGCCTGCAGAAAACTTTTGCAGAAGGTTCGCTCTTTTTCCTTGCCACCGTGGACAAGGTAAAGTTCCGCCATCAGGTTCGCCCGGGAGACACTGTGCGCATGGAAGTTACTAACTTGCGCGTTTCTCCCCGCATGGTAAAGCAGGCAGGAAAGGCTTTTGTTGGCGACACTTTGTGTGCAGAGGCCGAATGGATGTGCCTTGTTGGCAGTGGTGAAAACTAAGGCACTGGGCTAAACTTGGGCTAGAACGCATTCAAAAAGCAAAAGCATCTGGTTTTTCCGGGTGCTTTTTTTATTTTTTTGCGGCGCTTTTGTATTTAGCCAAATGTTTGGTGAAGGAAAGTCTTGCCATTTTTTACTCTGTCTAACAAGCAGTGCCATGGGGGCCTCGCAGAAAAACTTCCAGCGTGGCGCGTCAAATGTTTGCAATAAGTAAGTAAAAAATGTCAAGGAGACCATCTTTTAGGGGCTTTGCGGGGTTCCGGCTTTCGCCTCCATTCGCGGACAAGCCGCGAACGCTTCGCGCCCCTCCAATCCCTGCCGTGCTTGTTCTGCTACAAGCATTTAAAACATCAATTTTTTTGTAAAAAAGTGACACTTTTTTCTTTTCCGGGTGTCTTATCTTATGTAGGCACTTTGGAAAGAGGGATGTAATCTTTGCTTTCCAGCAGTGTTATTCAATTAGAAGATACATATTTTGGAGATTTACGAATATGAAAAAGAACATTAAGCTTTTTACGACTGTTTTGGCACTTGCATTTTTGCTGGTTGCATCAACATGCCTTTCTTCATGCAAAAGACTTCACGACAAATTTGACCAGGATATAAACCTGACAGTTACCATAACTGATGACTCAAATGGGGGATATGCATCGCTCACATGGGACGGCGGTGACGATCCTTACGAAGTATACCGCTATGTAGCTGGTGAAAGCGACAAAGGAAGTAGCTGGCTTGAAAGGCATGGAACCCTTCTTGCAGAAACATACGAGGAATTCTATTACGATCATAATAGGGACATGTATAACTGGTACACAAACCAGTATGTCTACTACTGGGTGGAAGACCGCTACGGCAACGTAAGCAACATAGTCCGCCTGCACCAGTAAGCAATATTTTCTGCCCCCGAAAATATGCAAAGCAACCGGAAGCAGTTTTGAGCGCAAGGGACAGAAATATTTGGAGGTGGAACATAGGAAAAAAGCAATGTGAAGCCTGTTGTCCCGCCCCTTAAAATGCGGGGGTGCAGGGGAACTTCCCTGTAAATGCATTCTTATTTCCTTGTTCTAAAACCTCTATGGAATTTCGGGGTCAAATGTGCTATAATGTAGCCTGTATGAAGAAAAAGTTTTTTTGCCATAAGTTAATAGAAGTTTTCTCATTGAATTTTGCAGCATCAGTGCTTGCGCTTTTGCTTTTTTCTTGCACAACTACGAATGTCTATGAAAAAAGGACGGACCAGCTTTACCAGAACGGCGTTTTGGCAGGAGAGGAAACTTCTTTGCTTAAGGACGGCAAAAAGATTTCTTCTACCAGCAAAGTTGTAAAAACCGTATATACCAACGGACTAAGGGCAGAAGCTTCCGTAGAAAGGACGGACAAGGATAAGTACGACTCCACTACGGTAAAGCTCTACGACAAGGAAAACCTTCTTGCGGAAAGAACGTTCAAGACAAAGGACGGAAAGATTGTAGAAGGTGCCCTTTCTGAGAGCGAAAAAAAAGAAGAAAAAGCCCAAATTTACAAGAAAAACATAGATTTTGGCAGCGAAGTTTTTGTTCAGGCCCAGAATGAAGAAGAAAGCTTTTTTGTTTCCAAGACGGAAGTTACCCAAAAGGAATACAAGAGCCTAATGGGCCTTAACCCCAGCCGCTTTACCGGAACTGCCTGCCCGGTGGAAAATGTTACTTTCCTTGAAGCGCTTGAATACTGCAACGCCCTTAGCAAAAAGGCGGGAAAAACACCCTGCTACATAATAAGCGGTGATCTGTGGTACTTTGACAAAAAGGCTAACGGCTACAGGCTTCTTTCCCCAAAGGAATTCAAATATGCCGCTTCCGGTGGAATTCTTTCCAAGGGCTACAAATTTTCCGGTGGAGACAAGCCGGGGAAGGTTGCATGGTATAAGGGCAACAGTGACAAAAGCATTCATCCGGTTGGCGAAAAGGAAGCAAACGAGCTTGGCATTTTTGACATGAGCGGAAACGTAGGCGAGTGGTGCCATGATTCTTCTGCTCCATGCGTATGCGGCGGCGGCTACAGGGAAGGCAAAGACGGCATTGCTCCTGATTCATTTGCCCCCATGAGCAAGGGAAAATTCCAGGACGTGGGCTTTAGGGTGGCAAGAAGCGCAAGCCTTTCGGAAATGGCAAAGCTTGTTCACAAGGATGGTGATTCCGCAGAACTTGACGTGTGCTTTGCAAACGCGGTTAAGCTTGTATACAAGGACAGCGCGGTAAGTTCATTCATAAACAGCGTAAAGGACGAGGCTAGCTATACCCGCCTAAGGGATTATTCATCATCGGAAAAGGTAACGGTAAAGAGCAAGCTTAACGTGGGCTACACTCTGTATTCAATCTTTGGAAAACCCTTTGTTATTGTTGGGGCAACTGTCTACAACCTTACAAAGTGTGCGGCTTTTGCAACGGTTAATTTTATTGGCGGCTACCTGTCTATTACGCAAAGCGATGCCGGACTTGTGTGGATGATGCCGGATGTAAAGAAAGCAAAACAGAATGCGGCGGAGGCAAGGGCAAACAACGGAATAAAGCACTATCCTGAATACCACAAGGCCTTTACCAACAACCATATTTCCGTGGAAAACATTACCAGCGGAATTGACCAGGAAGGTAACGTGGTAAAGACAAGCCAGACATATTCCTACGACAATTCAATTTCTGTAAAGCGCTCAATTTCTGCGGATGCAAATGCTACGGCTTCCGTTATAGGTGTTGCAGGAACAGCTTTAACAATTCCGGTTTCTGCTGTAACGTGGGTAGGTGGTGCGGTGTTTGGTTTATATAGCGAAATTGTCAACAGTAAATAATTTTGTGAATTAGGGGAATGACCCTTTTGGGAATTTATCCCTTTTTATAGAAAAAACTTCATCAGGAGGATATCATGAAGAAAGTTTTATTAGTTGTATTTTCTATGGTTCTTGCAGCAACCTGGTTTGCAGGATGTGCCTCTTCTTCAAAGAAGGTTGCAAAAAAGAATGACCTGCCTACTTGGGTTGTTGATGAATCTGAACTGGAAAGCAAGAAGGGAATTTACGGTTCCGGTGCTGCACGCTATGCAGACAAGTCTACCTCTCTTAAGGCAGCCCGTCTTCAGGCAAGGGGCGACTTGGCAAACAAGCTTGGCACTTTGATTAACAACGTTGAGCGTTCAAATACGGACGCAAGCCTTGACGGTGTTGATTCATCATACCAGCAGGAACTTGAGGCAGAGGCAAAGCAGGTTGTAGCTGGAGCTGTCCAGAAGAACCTCTATGTTGATGACGACGGAACTTACTGGGTTCTTATGTTCATGCCATACGAGGATGTTCTTAAGAACTTTAAGTCTGTTGCAGTTAAGCAGGGCAACTCCCGCCTTGAACGCCTCTTTAGCAAAATCACTGTTGCAGATTTGCAGTCTGCAGGTGAAAAAATCAACTACACGGTTGACACTACTGCTATAGAAAAATAGTTCTTGGCACTTGATTCAAAATTGCCGGGCCGTGGTTTGATTACGCTTACCAAGCGCTTGGCAGTGTGACCAGTATTATTTTTGTTCCCGCACTTGCTTGCTGTTTTTAGGGTGAGCAGGCTGTGGGAATTTTTTGTTTGCATTAAGAATTGCACTTTTAGCAAATTAAAGCCTACCCCCGATTGGAAAGGCCGCGAAGCGGTTGCCGCCAGGCAATGGAGGCGAAAGCCGGCACCCTGGAAAGCGGGTTAGCAATATAAAAGTTGGTCCAGAAAAAAAAATATGAATGCATACCGCAGCTTTATCGTAATTACTTTTTTGTTTTTCTTTGGTGGAACTCTTGGCTGGTTCCTTGAGCTTTTTTACAGGCGCTTTCTTTCTCCGGCAAATCCCAAGAGGCAGTGGCTTAACCCGGGCTTTCTTACGGGGCCTTGCCTTCCGCTCTATGGGTTTGGCGTTGTTGTGCTTTACGTGTTGAGCCTTTCCGAAGCATGTTTTACGCGCTTTGATTCGGGGGGAATTTTGCACTACCTGCTTATGTTTGTGGTGATGGCTCTTGCAATGACCTTGATTGAATATATTGCAGGCATTGTTTTTATAAAGGGCATGAACCTAAAACTGTGGGACTATTCGAAGGAATGGGGCAACATAAAGGGAATAATTTGCCCTAAGTTTACGGTGATTTGGGGACTGCTTTCCGCCAGCTATTACTTTTTTCTTTTTCCGCCTGTTAACCGCCTTGTTGTTTGGTTTACAGAGCATCCCTGGTTTTCTTTTGTGGTGGGAATTTTCCTTGGGGTTTTTGCAATAGACTTTGCCTTTTCCATGCAACTTGGAACAAAGCTTAGGAAGGCCGCAAAGGAATTTGACCAAAAAGCCACTTTGGACATGCAGAAGTTCCAGTCATTTTTACGCGAAAACAAGCTTTCCAAATTCTTTACCCCGCACGACGACCGCTACTTGCTTACCCCGCGCCTTGACCGCTTGGAGCAATTCATCCGCCGTTCACCGGACAGGGTAAGGGGCTAGATATATGATTTACACTTTTTTATTTGGTATAGATGCTGTTTTTAGAATTAGTAAATTCTTGTTGTTTCATACGGTTGGTTATTTTTTAACATACCTTCTTTCTATTTTGGGCTGGATTTTTTTAAGGAAAAATAAGTCTTTGTTAAAAACATGCCTGGGTTTTGTTTTCTTGCCGGCTTTGCCTTTGTTTAATACATTGTATAGTTTTGGTTCAGAACTGCGCCGCTTTCATATAGAGAATTTTTTTAAATTTGGCGGCATTTATTTTGCGGTTCTTCTTGTAAGTTTGACCGTAATTTTATTGATGACGAAAAACAAAAAATTAAATAAAGGTGGAATACAATTTGTTTTTATCGTATTGTCTGGCTTAATGATTTCTATTCACAGTTGCATAGAGTTGATTACGAATTTTGAAAATTATAAAAACTGGGAATTCTTTTACTTGTCAATACTGCTTATAGTCTTTTATTATTTAACAGTTATTAAAACAAGGATTTTTTATGATGAAATTAAAAAGTCCAAGGTATGGAATTTTATCATAAATTTTATTACAAGCATTTTATTTTGGGTTTATATAATTTTATATGATTTTATTTGTTTTGCTTTTGCGGCAGGCAGTGTATAAGGTAAGAGGTAGGATAAATGAAAAAGATTTTATTTATAATTGCTTTTTTTGCAAATTGTTTACTTTTTGCAGATGACGGTTTAACCGGATTATATGATTTTAAGAAATTGCCCATTAATGAAATTGAAGTAGAAATAGCTTCTCTTGTACCAGAGGATATAGAAGATCCTGATTATACTGATTGCAGGGTATTAGAAGCAGAAAATATTACATGGATAAAATCATTTTTATATTATCCTTATTTTGGTAAAAAAATAAAGAAACACGAAAGTAAAATTACGATTAATAATCAGGAATTTATTTTTGATGGCTATCTGGATATTTCATTTATGAAATTTTATACGCTTAAATACAAAAATCAATCATATTTAATTATTACAACCCCTTTGGGAAAGTACCGCGATTTTGAAGCTTATATTTTTGATATATCAAATCCTGAGCATATATTGTTTTATCCAGCAGAAGATAGATTTGTAGACTGGATTCTTGGTCAAAATTATATTGGAGTATATAAAAATAAACTATGCTTTTTCTTTTCAACAAAACGTTTTGAATGGAACGGTCAATATAAACTTTCGCCATATTATATAGAGGGAAATTCGTTAAAGCAATTGTGCGATAAAAATGGAAACCCATACTTTATAAATTATTCATATGAGGATAAATATGAGCAGAAATTAATAATTGAAGAAAAATATTGTCAGTAGGTGCTTATGCTGCAAATTAAACCTGTGCCAGATTTGCGCAATAAGTTAGCAGAATGGAAAAATCATTAACTTTGTGTCATTCTGAGCTTGACCCGATAATCTATTTGTTTGCATTATTGATATTTATGGATTGCCGGGTCGAGCCCGGCAATGACACGATGCTATTAATCAGTGGTTTCCTAGTTCGGCATGACTTTTTTTGTTAATGGCATTAGTATCATTTTTACTGCTTGTTTACTTGATGGAATAATTTATTCTATTGGTAAGATTAGTTGTTTGCGTGAATGGGGTGCAGCTTACGCCCGATTGGAAGGGCCGCGAAGCGGTTGCCGCCAGGCAATGGAGGCGAGAGCCGGAACCCTGGAAAGCGGGGATCTTGATGGAAGTCTGACCGGACACGGAGTGCCGGGCACAGTTTAAGGCTGGCATTCCGTCCGGGAGAAAATTTTGAATATTACAGGCTTCTTGTTTTTTTGCCTGATGAGTTTGTGGAAGACCCCTGGGGTGAGGATTCCAGTTTTACCTTGATTTTTTGATAGCTTTTGTCTCTGTAGACTGTGACCGTGATTGTGTCTCCTGGGCGTTTGTCTTCCAGGGCACTGGCATAGTCTGCGTAGTTGCGAACGTTGATTGAATCTATTGCGGTGATTATGTCTCCGCCAAGGTAGATTGTGGTTGGGTTGAAGGTTCCGTACTGGACGGCTTTTGTTCCGCCCTTGATTCCTGCCTTTTGGGCTTCGGAACCGCTGCTTACTTTGCTTACGATTACGCCAGAAGAGATTCCGTAGCCTGCATAAGATGCGATTCTGCCTGTGTTCTGGACAAGTGAGATTCTCATTACACCGCGGCGAACTTCTCCGTACTTGAGCAAGTCTGCTACTACCCTGCGTGCTGTGCTTACCGGTATTGCAAATCCAACTCCTGCAGAAGATCCGCTTGAAGAATAAATCATAGTGTTTATGCCAATCATGCGTCCCTGGCTGTCCAAGAGGGGGCCACCAGAGTTTCCCGGGTTGATTGCGGCATCTGTTTGAATCATGTTGCGGATGATTACGTTTTCGCTTTCCTGGATAGGTCTGCCGAGACCAGAGATGATGCCGGTTGTCATGGTGCGCTCAAGGGCGAATGGGTTTCCGATTGCGATGACCTTTTGGCCAACCTTTAGGTTTTCGCTGTCTCCAAAGGCTATTGTCTTTAGCTCCACGTTTGATGCGGGTTCAAACTTTAGGACTGCTATGTCGCTTTCCGTGTCTTTTCCTATTACGCGGCCTTCATAAGTGCTGCCGTCTGCAAGCGAGATGTTGATTGTGCTTGCGTTTTCTATTACGTGTACGTTTGTTACTACGTAGCCACGCTTGTCTATTATGCTGCCTGAACCAGAGCCGCTTGATGTTACCACTGGCTCAAGGAACCAGTTGTAGCCCATTACCTGGGTGGTGATGTTGACTACCGCCTCGTTGCATTTTTCGTAGACCGCAATGTTCTGTGCTTCGTCCTGAGTGTAGCCACCGTCTGTTGCCGCCACAACCTGTAGGGCAGGGGTGTTTGTTTGCAGTGCAACCTGGTCACCGTTTTTTCCGGTTGTTTCTATGGTGCTGGAGGATTCTGCGGAGGCTTGTTCCGTGTCCGTGACGGTTAGGCCAATTGCAGACTGGGCTTCTTTCTTGGAAGCTGCCTTTCCGTCAGAAAAAATCTTCCTGCTCACGAATGCGGAAAGTGTAGCAGCCGCGACGGAACTTGCCACGACTGCAAAAACAATGTGGTGCCTTGAATAAAGTTTCATCTTTTATGCCTCGCTTGTCTTTCTTGGCCTTCCCGCTCTTTTCTTTGCGGCAGGCTTTTCGCTTGACACTGGCTTTTCTTTGGCCGGTGCCTTTTCTTTGCTTGCGGAAGCCTTTTTCTGCTTCATGGCCTTTACGCAATTTGCTTCGTCTTTTACAAACTCTTCAAATTCCTTTCCTGTCATGGTTTCTTTTTCCAAAAGCTGGTCGGAAATGTAGAGCAGCAAATCCTTGTGCTTTGTAAGCAGCGCCATTACGTGCTTGTAGCGTTCTGCCATCATTCTGGCAATCTCGTCGTCTATGTATTTCTGCGTTTCTTCGGAGTATTCGCGTACAAGTTCCGGTTCACCAGAAGCATAGCCGCGGCCACTCTTTCCAAGCGTTACGTTGTAGAACTTTTTGCTCATGCCGTACTGGGTAATCATGCTGCGGATGATTCCTGTTGCGCGCTGAATGTCGTTTGCAGCCCCGGTGTCCACAACTCCAAGGCAAATCTGCTCTGCCGCGCGTCCTCCCAAGAGGATGTCTATGTCGTTTATGAGGTCTTTTTCCGTGTTAAGGAATTTTTCTTCTTCTGACCTTTGCATGGTGTAGCCCAAGGCTCCGACTCCGCGTGGAATTATGGAAATCTTGTGTACCGGAGACGTGTTCTTTGTA
>Ga0256404_1001534_pt1 | contig 55156 bp, 44 predicted proteins | sample RumenRJG_01DNA_FD_185990 | JGI IMG/M metagenome (GOLD analysis project Ga0256404, IMG submission 185990) | Bovine rumen microbial communities from Lethbridge, Alberta, Canada - RJG_01 | ecosystem: Host-associated > Mammals > Digestive system > Stomach > Rumen | place: Canada: Alberta | collected... | reverse complement strand
TGGAATGGGGCGACCTCTACGAGCGCTTCCACAACACGCCCTACAATCCTGACAAGATGGATGCTGATGTAGCCAGACTAATGGCTGATGAGTTTGTAACCAACAAGAAAGGTATCTTTGAATACCTGCTTGGCGGCAGTTCTGACACAACGTTGCTCAATATTCGGCTCTTTGACAAGCATACCATCAAGACCGTATATGAACGGCAGACACAAGAGGCAAAAACAAAAGGAACCTCCAACTGTCCGCTTTGCGCAATCTCCGGCGGGCCAAACAAGAAAAGAATCTACAAGCTCACCGAGATGGATGCCGACCATGTGACGGCATGGAGCCGGGGCGGAAGCACCGACATAAGCAACTGCCAGATGCTTTGCAAGACGCACAACAGGGCGAAAGGGAATCGATAATAGCTACCCAAACATGCCACACATTCTTTGAAATGTGTGGCATGTTTGATTTTATAGTAGGAAAACCACCGTGGTTTTCTATATTTGTTTATAAAAGATTATATAACAAAACATTTTAGAAAATGAGACAGAACAAGGAACATAAACTTGTGCCAGAAGATGCCGAATTGTTCAACGCTATGAGAGGAAACTATTTTTCTAACAATGAACGCGTCTTTTTCGAGCGATTACAAGATAAAGAAGAGTATGAGTTCACGGTTTCTAATGATCTCCTTCTTTATGAGGGTGACAATGAGGAACACATCTATATTGTCAGATGTGAGTATGGGAATACATTGTCGGTCATGGTATCGATGGGCATTATGACGAGGAGTGTCACACGATGTGTCTTTCTGATGTTTTGAGAATTAACCTCAAAACTCAGGGTTTTATAAAAGACGACATCACGCTGCTGCAATGGTTACGCAAGCGTGACTATGCCGGAATTCAGTACAATCATAACTATGACGATTTGTAAAATTCATGCAGTGGCAGCTTGGCAGCTACCCCGATTGAGGAAGCTGTGCCCCCGATTGTGGAAAAAGTGGCCCGCCAGTTGCACAAGCCAAGAAAATGAGATAGCTTTGCAACCAAAGCAACAACACAAGAAAATCGACACACAATGAACGACTCCTGCAACTTGATAGCGATCGACAACATCGACGCCTACAACAAGCTCTATGGCTTTGAGACCCTGCACCCGCTGGTGAGCGTGGTCGACCTGGCACAAGCCAAGCACCAAGTCAACCACGCGACATTCCGCTACGGTGTGTATGCCCTGTGGCTCAAAAACGGGCTGCAATGCACGCTGCACTACGGCCGCCGCACCTACGACTACCAGGAGGGCACCATCGTGAGCTTCGCCCCGGGACAGGTGGTGCGTGTCGACATGACCGACGAGCAGCTGAGCACGCCCATTCACACCCTGGGACTGCTTTTCCACCCCGATCTTCTGGCCGGCACCCCACTGGGCAAGGCCATCGCCACCTACCACTTCTTCGACTACGACTCGGCCGAGTCGCTCCACTTGAGCGAGCGCGAGCGCGCCTTGATAACCGACACGCTGCACTCGATAGCGCAGGAGATGGAAATGCCCGTCGACAAGCACTCGCAAACGATACTCACCGACCGCATCAAGCTCATACTCGACTACTGCCAGCGCTTCTACGACCGCCAGTTCATCACCCGCCACAAGGAGAACAGCGACACACTGGCCGCCTTTGAGCGCAACATCAAGGACTACTTCGAGCAGGGCACAGCCATGCAAAGCGGGCTGCCCTCGGTGGCCTACTTTGCCGACAAGGCTTGCCTCTCGCCCGGCTACTTCGGCGACATGATACGCAAGGAGACCGGCCTCTCGGCCAAGCTCTACATCCAGCAGCACATTCTGGCTCTGAGCAAGCAGCTGCTGCTCGACCAGAGCCAAAGCATCACGCAAGTGGCCGACCAGCTGGGATTTCAGTACCCGCAGCACTTCTCCCGCTTTTTCAAGAAACTCACCGGCATGAGCCCCAAGGCCTACCGAGAGAACTGAGACAGAAGGGGGGGGAAAAAAAATTTTTTTATCAACACGCGCTTTTTTTTGCCTTCACATTTTTACTTTTGTCCACCAGGCGGGTATTGATTGTAGAAAGCGCGACACAGCCGGTGAGCTCACGACTGCATCGCCACACAATGTGAAACACTCAAAAACAGACAAACAATGAAGGCAAACAAAGCAATCAAAGGCATCGTGCTGGCCACGTTGCTGCTGGCCACAAGCTGCATGGTCGCAGCACACCCGCACCAGCGCCACTACTGCCACCGCCCTCCGGCACCGCCAGTGCGAGTCGTGCCAGCGAGAAAGGCTCCCTGCCGAGTCCAGACCATCGTGATAAAAAAGAAAGGCGGCAAGACCGTCGTAGTGAAAAAAGTGAACGGCCACACCGTGGCCACCAAGACCGTCACGGGCCGGTAGCACACTACCCCGCAAAAGAGCCACAGCCATCGTCATGACACCCAACGACCAGAAAATAGTAGAGGCCATGCGCAAGAATCCCCAGCAGGGCTTCAAGCTGCTCATGGCTGTCTACATGCAGCCCATGTACTGGCACACACGCCGCCTGGTGGGCAGTCACGACGATGCCGAAGACGCCACCCAGGAGGCCCTGGTGAGGATATACAAGTCGTTCGACCAGTACGACGCCAAGCGCTCACTCACGGCTTGGGTGTTCACCATCGCCACCCGCGAGGCACTGCGGCTGCTGGCACGGCGCGCCGGCAGGGCCACAGTGTCGCTCGACGAGGCTACCGCCCAGGTGCTCTCGCTCGCGGCCTCCGACCAGTGGCTCGACAGCAGCGACACCATCGCCGTGAAGCTGCAGCAAGCCATACACACGTTGCCGGCCAAGCAGCAAGTCACGTTCAACCTCAGGTACTACGACGAGCTTTCCTATGCCGAGATTGCCGAGGTCACAGGCTCGACTGCGGCGGCAGCCAAGGCCAACTACCACGTGGCCAAAGAGAAAATAACGCAATATATGAACCAACACGATTGAGACGTCATCATGAAAGAGCAATTCGATTTCAACAAGGTGGGCAAGCGCATGCCCTATGAGGTGCCCCAGGATTTCTTCCCGCAACTCGAGGAGCGCGTGCTGCACGAGGTGCAGGCAAGCACGCCCGCACAGCCCCGGCAGGCCAAGGCCAGGGTGCTGCACAGCACCTGGTTCAGACGCCTGGTGCCCCTCTCGGCAGTGGCAGCCGCGGCAATCGCAATTCTGCTCCTCGTGCCCCGCTTCACTGGCAGGCAAACCGCGCCGGCAGGCACCTATGGCCAGGTGGAGCAGGCCTTCGACAACCTCGATGCCGCCGACCAGCAATTTCTCGTAGATGCCTATCAAGACGACCCGTTTCTCAATCAATAGCAACAAGTAACACAAAGAAAGGAAACAACACAATGAAGAATATCCTGACAATTGCACTCGCCGTGCTCATGACCGCACTGCTGGGTCTCTCGGCCAGCGCACAAAACGCCTCGCAACAGCAGCAACAGAAGAAGAGCCGCGAACAGCTGGCCGAGGCACAAGCACACTACATCGCCCGCCAGCTGGCCCTCGACGACCAGACGGCAGCCCAGTTTGTCGCCACCTACTGCAACGCGCAGAAGGAGATGTGGGCCATAAAGCCGCACATGAGGGGCAAGGGAAAATACACAACCGATGCCGATGCCCAGCAGGCCATCAACAGCCGCTTTGAGCGCAGCCAGAAGATACTGGCCCTGCGCGAGAAGTACTACAAGCAGTACAGCCGCTTCCTCACCCAGAAGCAGATAGCACGCGTCTACGAGCTCGAGCGCGGCATGATGAAGCGCCTGGGCCAGAAGAAAGGCCGCCAATGCGGCCGACGGCAAGGAAGGCTCGGCGCCAATCACACATGCACAGGGCAGTGCAACACCAAGTAGCCGCTGCACCCCTCTATGCCACGACACATTTCACCCCCTGCTGCCCCAAGTGAGCGCGGCAGGGGGTGAAAAGTGTCTTTACAGTAAAAACTCTACTTGAAATAGTAGCGGCCTTTGCCCTGGGTGGCCTTGCCGTACTGGATGGCACGGGCCGGGCAGCGGTGCAGGCAACTCTCGCACATGGTGCAACGGCCGTGCCACTGGGGCTCGCCCTGGGCGTTGAGCGTGATGTTGCCCAGGGGGCAATTCTTCACGCAGGCCCCGCAATGGGTGCAACGGCCAGGCTCGACGTGAAACTTCTTGTCGCTCATGGCATGGCGCCTGAACCAGGGATTCACCACGCGGGTCTTGAGCCAGGGCCACGAGCCCCGGCACACGTCGGTGGTGACACGGCCCTCGGCAATGCTTTGGGCCAGCTCGGCAATGCGCCCCTCGGCAGCATGCAGCTTGGCGTCGCGCACCAGGTCGGGGTCGACGTCGAAGCCACGCATGTTGACGTAGGTGTTGGGCATCTGCACGCTGTAGGCGGCTTGCAGCTCAAGCTGCCTGCGGGCAAGCAAGCGGCGCATCATGTCGACAAGCTGACCCACATCGTCGCCGCAGGTGGCGACCATGTACACAAAGTTGCACTCGCTGCGATAGCCTTGCAAGTCGAGCCGGGCGATGAAATCGGCCACCACAGGAGGCACGCCCCAGCAGTAGGTGGGAAAAACGAAGCCCACACGCTCGCCGGGCTTCAGCTCATAGCAGGTGTTGCCCTCGACCAGGGCGGCGCCCATGGGCACGAGGCGGTCGTTGAGCTTGGCGCCCAACTCGCTGGCCACATGGCCGCTATTGCCTGTGCCTGTGAAATAAAATATCATAATCTATATTGAAAAAAACCGACCAAATCATTGCAACTGCTGCTGCCCTGCCCTACCGGTGTATTGTGACTTGGGTAGCCCCGAAGCCGTACTCCTGGAAGCTGGCGTCCTGAGCGGTGCAGCGCGGCCACTTGCGCTTGAGCTCGTCGAGGATGGCATGGCGCAGCACACCCTCGCCCTTGCCGTGAATAAACACGATCTTCTGCCCGGGCTGGTTCTGGTGGGCACGCATCACCTCGCGAAACTTGTCGAGCTGGTAGTTGAGCATGTCGGCACTCGACAGGCCGTTGATGTTGTCGAGCAACTCGGCAATGTGCAGGTCTTGCACGACGATGTCGCCCTTCTTGTGCTCGTGGTGCTGCACCTGGCGCGAACGGGGGCGCTCGTCGGCACCACGCTTCTGTCGCATGGCGCGCTCCAGGGCGCTGCTGTCGATGCGCAGGGGTCGGGCAGGCATGTCGTTGCGCGTGATGTCGAGCTGGATGACCGGGTCGTCGAAGTACTCGGTGGCGTGGAAGCTGTGCAGCTTGTAGAACTTGGTGGCGTCGACACGCAGCTCGACCAGAGCCGGGTTTTTCAGTTTGAAGCCCTTGTCCTGCTTGAAGGCGATATACTCGAGCGCCACGTGCTCGAGGTCGTTGAGGTCGTTGTAGCCAAACTCGTCGAGGTCGACCTGCATGTTGGGCTCCACCAGGCCGGTGTAGCGTGTGTGCCAGGCGTCGTCGCCATCGGCACGGCTCATGTAGGCCACGCTCAGGAAGTAGTTGCTGTCGTTTACCAGCACGCTGTAGAAGGTGGTGGTGTTGAGATGCTTGATTTCGCGGGGCTCATAGGCCAGCACGATGTTGAGTTTGTTGCCCTCCTCGGTCTCAACCACAGGCGCGGCAGGCGCGTCGCTCTTGGGTCGCGCGGCAGGCACATCGGGCTCCACGAGCTTGCTCTTGACCTCGATGGGGCGCTCATAGGCACTGGGCTTGGCCTGGGCCTGGTCCACGACCACAACCTCGCGGCTGGGCACAGGGCGCTCAAAGCCGTCTTCATCTTCCACATATACCGTGCCGCCGTCGACACGGGTCACTGTGCCGCCTCCCACATCGTTGAGGAAGCGCACGATATCATTCACTTTTACCATAGTGTGTGTATATATACTTTTTCAATCAATCAAAGTCAATCGTCCTGGCCGCCAGCGTAATGCGGCACCTCGCGGAGATTGAAAAACAAATCGCGGACGCCGGCATCGGTCGCGCGCTCCACCTCGTCGACACTCACTCCCAGGTGCCGCGCCACGCAGGCCGCCACAAGAGGGATGTTGCAGCTCTCGTTGCGCGTGCCGCGTTTGGGCACAGGGGCCAAATAGGGTGAGTCGGTCTCCAGCAAGATGCGCTCGAGGCCTATCACGGGCAGCAGGGCCGGCACATCGCTCTTCTTGAATGTGACAATGCCATTGACGCCAAAGTAAAAGTCGCCGCGCCGCCGCACAGCCTCGACCTGGGCCGCTGTGCCGGTGAAACTGTGAAACACGCCGCGGGGCAGCGGCTCGCCGAAGTTGTCGAACACGGCCAGGCACTCGTCGAGGCCCTTGCGGCAGTGCATGATGAAGGGGATGCCAGCCTCCTTGCACCAGTGCAGCTGCGTGTCGAGCGCCTGCATCTGCTCGTCGCGGCGAGAGGCGTCCCAGTACAGGTCGATGCCTATCTCGCCCACGGCCACATAGCGGCAGGCGGCGGCCAGTAGCTTGCTGTGCATTGCCTCGAGCTCGTGCTCATAGTCGGGGCCTATCTCCTCGGGGTGCAGGCCTATGGTCATCGACACATAGCCCGGCCAGCGCTCGTGCATGGCAGCAAGGCGCTCCAGGCTCGCCAGGTTCTCGTTGGGCAGTATCACGTGGGTCACGCCAGCCTCCCGGGCCCGGCGCACTACCTGGTCGCGGTCGGCGTCAAACTCGGCGCTGTAGATGTGCGAGTGGCTGTCGATCATCGCTTTTTTACTTGTCGCGGCCCACCAGGTCTTGGATAAACGTAGCAAACTGCTGCTTGGCCTCGTCGGGCATTTTCACCTTGTCGAGGGCCTCGAGCGCCTTCTGGCTATAGGCCACTATTTCTTTCTCGGTGAGCTGCTTGAGGCCCATTTGCTCATAGATGGCTGTGACGGCGGCCACCTTTTCCTGCTTGACGGCATACTCGTCGTTGAGCCAGCGCCGCAGCTCGGCGAGCTGGTCGTCGTTGGCCATGGCCAGGGCGTTGACCAGCAAGAAAGTCTTCTTGCCGTTCATGATGTCGCCGCCTATTTCCTTGCCGAAGGTAGCCTCGTCGCCCCACACGTCGAGCAGGTCGTCTTGCAGCTGGAAGGCGAGCCCCAGGTTGAGACCCACGGTGTAGAGATTGCTGGCATCCTGCTCGCCGGTACCGGCCACGATGGCGCCCAGCTTGCAGGCACAGCCCAGCAGCACCGAGGTCTTGAGGCGTATCATCTCCATGTAGTCGGCCACGCTCACATTGGCCAGCAGCTCGTAGTCCATGTCGTACTGCTGCCCCTCGCACACTTCGATGGCCGTGTCGTTGAAGAGGCGCATCACTGCAGGCAGCTTGTCGTCGTCGACGTGGCTCATGTGGCGGGCGGCCATGCTGAGCATGGTGTCGCCGCTCAAGATGGCTGCATTGTCGCCCCAGCGGCGGTGCACGGTGGGCATGCCGCGGCGCACGTCGGCCTTGTCCATCACATCGTCGTGCAGCAAGGTGAAGTTGTGGTACAGCTCCAGGCCCACAGCGGGCTCAACAGCCTTGTTCACATCGCCGCCCATGGCCTCGCAGGCCATGAGCACGAGCACGGGCCTGATGCGCTTGCCCCCCATGCCCATCGTGTAGCGAATGGGTTCATACAGGTTCTCGGGTTGCTTGGGATAGGGAATGGCCAGGATAGCGTCATTCACCAAATTGCGATATTCATTAAAACTGAGCATGATGTATTGTATGTGTTATTTCAATTTGCCTGATTATAAGTTTTGAGGAACTCGGCCATCTGCCCATCGTTGTAGATCGAGCGCAGGGCCTCGACCTGCTTGTCGATCAAGCCGAGGTCGGCATCGGGAGCATTGCGGTCGTTGCGCAACGCCTCGCCCAGCCGTGCCGGGGTGCTGCTGGCGGCATACACCTTCATCTGGGCGCGCAGGTCGAGGTGGTCGACAGCCTGTTGCAGGCCGTCGCTCACGGCCCTGATTTGGTCGGGGGTCTTCAAGAGGGCACCCACCTGCACGATGAGCGCGATGCGCTCGCGGGCCTGCTGGCGGTCGAGCGTGCCGGCCGAGAGCCCCCTCACGATGGGCTGTGCCACAACCTGGGCCAGGCGGCGTGGCGGCAGGACCAGCACTTGGGCAGCCAGGGTGGCCGTGTCGTTGCCCCGGCTCTCCACGTTCTGCAAGAAAGCGGCAATGAAGCCATGGGGATCGGTCGCGGTGGCGAGCCCCGCCTCGAGCACGCTGTCGGCATCGCTGGCGCTGCGGGCATCGCAGTGCCACGCGGCCACAAAGCGGTCGGCAGTCTCGGCGGCCTGCTGCATCGACTTCTCACTCGGGCCGCAAGCGCTGAGCAAGGCGACTACACACAACAGCACACATGTGCAGGCAAGATGGTGTTTCATCACTTAAAGATATCTTTGGCCAAACGCGCATTTCTCTTCTCTATCGTGGCCTGATAGGCACGGTTGAAGTCGGCCACGGCCAGGGTGTCGCCCATGAGCTCGTAGCGGCTGCGCACGGCAGCAGCCTTGACGATGCACTGCTGCATGGCAAAGGTATCGGTGGGATCGATGTGCAGCAACTCATAGGCCGCCTTCATGGCACGCATCTTGGCATCGTCGCTGTAGGGCGACGTTTTCTTGCATCCCGCTGTGCCCAGCAGGGCTGCAATCATCACGACAGATAACAACAATTTTCTCATTGCGGTCGGTCACATATTTAACATTAATGCAAAAATACTGCAAAAAGGCCGCATTGCAAAATGAAAAGGGCGCGCTTCACAGTTTTTTCACGTCGGGGCACACACATGGGCTCGCGCTTTTCACTTCAAGAAGAGGCAGGCGTCGCCGTAGCTCAAGAAGCGGAAGCCGTGACCGAGGGCGTAGTCGTAGATGGGGCGCCAATTGTCGTTGCCCACAAAGGCCGACACGAGCAGCAGCAGTGTGCTCTGGGGCTGGTGAAAATTGGTGATCATGCCGTCGATGATGCGGTACTTGAAGCCGGGGGCTATCATGAGCTGTGTGCTGCCCATGTAGCACTCGGCATGATGCCGGTCGAGATAGTCGACGATGTTGCGCAGCGCCTTCTGGGTCGAGATCATGCAGGGGGTGTCGTAGGGCATCCACTGCGTCACGGTGAGTTGATCCTCGTCGGCATCGGGGTGCGTCTCGAGCACCTGCCCTATGTAGTAGAGGCTCTCGAGCGTGCGCACGCTGGTCGTGCCCACGGCCACAACGGGGCCCTGGGCATTGATGAGGTCGACGAGCAGGCTGCGCTGCACCGAGATAAACTCGTAGTGCATCTCGTGGCCGCCTATGTTCTCGCTCTTGACCGGCTGGAAAGTGCCGGCGCCCACGTGCAGTGTGAGCTCGCGGCGTGCAATGCCGCGGCGGTCACACTCGGCAAGCACCTCGCTGGTGAAGTGCAAGCCGGCCGTGGGGGCAGCCACGCTGCCGTCGATGTGGCTGTACACCGTCTGGTAGTCGGTGGCATCGCTCTGCTCGGTCTTGCGGTTCAAGTAGGGCGGAATGGGTATCTCGCCTATGGCATCGAGCAGCGAGGCAAAGGTCACCTGGTCGCCATCCCAGGCAAAGGCAATTTCCCACGAGTTGCCGCGACGCTCGCCGCGCGTGGCCGTGAGTGTGAGCTTGCGGCCGTCGACCTCGACCACCTGCGAGAGCGCACCCTGCTTCCAGCGCTTGCTGTTGCCCACCAGGCACAGCCAGGTGCAGGCGCCGGTGGTCTGGAATATCTGCTCGTAGTCGCGCGGCAGCACTGGCTCGAGGCAGAAGATTTCGATCGTGGAGCCGGTGTCCTTGCGGAAACGCAGGCGGGCGTTGATGACGCGCGTGTTGTTGTAGACGAGCATCGTGCCCTGTGGCAGCAATGCCGGCACCTCGTAGAAGCGGTGCTCGCTCATGCCCTGCGCGGGCGTGAACTCCAGCAGCTTGCACTGCTCCCGCTCGTGCAGGGGGTGCTTGGCGATGCGCTCGTCGGGCAAGGGATAGTTGTAGTCGGTTATCTTCAGATTTTGTACTTTCTCTTTCAGTGTCATAATTCTAATAAAAACAATAAATACTGGCGGCACGCGGGCGCGGCGATCAATTGTCGTAGCCCTTGCGCTTGGCCTCTTGCAGCATGTGGCCTATATCGAAATAGAAGCCTTGCACCTTGCTGCCTTCCTTGTGCTCGACAGTGATGTAGTCGAGGCAGCCGTCCACCTCCTGGTGATTGGTGGCCACAAAGCCCAGGAAGTTGACAATGTTGTACTCGTGGGCCGGGCATATCACCACCCAAGGCTCCTCTTTGGTGCCCTTGCCCGAGGAGATGATGGCGGCGATGAGGCGCTCGAGCTTGTTGCTGCGCACGGCGGCGCTGGCATATTTCTTTTTCTCCTTGAGGATGTAGATGTAGAACTGCATCTGGTCGAAGTCGAAGATGTTGTCGTCGAGCGAGAGGCGGGCATACTTCTCGATGCTGTCGCACTCGGCACGCGAGTGAGGCTTCTTGTAGTAGAGTTGCTCCACCTTGTTGCTGTACTGCGACTCGCGGTAGGGGTTGTAGTCCTCCTGGAACATGTAGCCGTAGTAGAGGTTGCGGAAGTCCTCGAGATTCATCGTGGTGTCGGTGTTGCTGCGGTACAGCTTCTCGAGCCGCGGGAAGTAGTAGCGCGACCGGGGGTCCTGGCTCACCTTCTTGACGCGGTCGAAGTCGACCGGCTTGAGCTCGACCTTGCGCTCGGCCCACAGCACGGGCACCGTGAAGAGGGCAAGCAGCATGACAACGAGTGTGTAGTTGAAAAATTTGCGCATTATAAATAGTTGTAAACAGTGTTGAAATAATAAATGATGCCTTCCACGCAAGTGCCCACCAGGGCGGCGGCCACGATAGCCGGCAGGCACTTGTGGGCGAAGTATTTCACATAGCCCGATTTCACCCACGCGCCGGCGGGGGTGCGGCTGTAGGCCATCATGCCGATGAAGGCACCCACAATGGTGCCCAGCAAGATGTAGTTGCTGCCCATGGCCATGCCCAGCAGGGCGCCGGCCAGGGCCGAGAGGCCGATATAGAGGTTGCTCGTGTTGCGGCCGTCGGGCTCGCCCGCGGGCAGCAGGCGGCGCAGCACAGCGACCACCACGGCGGCACCCATCCAAAGGGCCGTTTTCCACACGGGCATGTAGGTGATGTAGTTGCCGCCTATGAGCAGCAGCAGGGCCACTGCGGCCGGCACGGCAGCCACCCACCAGGGCTTGATGAGCAACACCACAGCGAGGGCGAGGGCCACAATGGCCAGGATGAGAAGTGTCGTAGACAGAATCATTACATTATACAGTAACACGCCGGGGCGTGATTTATTGTTGTCGTTAAGATAAGTTAGCACACGCGCACGGGGGGGGCACCTTGTTGCCAGCCGGGACTGCGCCCGAGCCCGTCACGAGAGCTGCATGTCGTCGTCGGCATCGACATCGACATCGGGGCGCACCACGGGCTTGATTTCCTCGGGATAGGCCACGCGCATGTGGTAGAACGTGCGCAGCCGCTCGATAAAGGTGGCCTTGATCACGCCTATGTCGTTGAAGCTGATGGGCGAGTCGTTGAGCAGGCCCTCTCGCATCTGCGTGTCGATGATGTTGTTGACCACATTGGCAATGTCTTTCTCGTCGGGGTTCTTGAGCGAGCGGGCGGCGGCCTCGCAGGAGTCGGCCATCATCAAGATGGCCGTCTCCTTGGTGCGCGGGTTGGGACCGGGATAGGTATAGGGCGCAGGGTCAACCACCTCGCCTGGATGAGCCTTGCAGGCCATGGTGTAGAAGTAGCGGGTGCGGCCCTTGCCGTGATGCTGCGAGATGAAGTCCTTGATCACCTGGGGCAGCTTGGCCTTGTCGGCGCGCTTGAGGCCGTCGGCCACATGATTGATCACGATGCGGGCGCTCTGGTCGGGGGTGAGGCTGTCGTGGGGGTTGACGCCATTCTGATTCTCGGTGAAAAACGCCGGGTTGTCGATCTTGCCTATGTCGTGATAAAGGGCGCCGGCACGGGCCAACTGCGGGTTGGCACCTATCTCGTGGGCAGCCTCGGCGGCCAGGTTGGCCACCTGCAGCGAGTGCTGGAAGGTGCCCGGGCAGGCCTCGGAGAGCTCTCGCAGCACCGGGGTGTTGATGTCGGAAAGCTCGACCAGGGTCACCGTCGAGGTGAAGCCAAACAGCTTCTCGATGAGGAAAATCAGGATGTAGGCAAACGAGAGCACGGCGCAGTTGATGGCAAACTTGAGGAACGGGTGCCAGTTGTTGTTGGCAAACACACTGTCGAGGTTGCCCTCGTGCATGACTTGGAAGGAAATGAAGCACAGGCTGTAGACCAGGAAGATATAGGCCGCGCAGCGCGCCAGTTGCGAGCGCCGCGACAGCTCCTTGATCGAGACGATGGCAATGTTGCCGGCCAGAAACTGCATCACGATAAACTCGGCCTGATTGTCGGCCACCAGCGAGCACAGTATCACCACAATCATGTTGATGAAAAACGATGTGCGCGTGTCGCAGAAGGTAGTGACAATGATGGGCACCAAGGCAAAGGGGATGATGCCCAGATAGGACGGGCGGAAGGCCACCACGATCTCTACCATGACCACAAAAAGCGTGTCGAAGGAGATGAGAAACACCATCTTGCGCAAGTTGGCAAACGTGCGGGGCCGCATGAGCTTCATGAAGATGTAGAACACAATCATGATGATCGACACAAATGTGAGCTGCCCCAGTATGCCATAGTTGATGCCGTTGGGGTGCATCTCGCGCTCGCGCATCATGCGCTCATAGGTCTGCAATATCATGTACTTCTGCGGGGTGACCAGGTTGCCGGGGAAGATGATGCTCTCGCCCGTCTGCACCACTCCGCGCGGGGCCAGGGCTTTCTGATAGGCGTCGTCGAGCAGTTTCTTGGTCTCGACCGAGTCGTAGAGCACATTAGGCTCCAGATAGTTGGCAATCGATATCGACGACAACACCGAGCGGTATTGCGAGCCTGGCAGCAGGGTGTCGAGGTCGGCATAGGCCTCGCGCACCGAGGCCATGTGCTCGGTCGATACCAGGTCGGCCACCTTGTTGGTGAGCATGCGCACCTGCGGCAGCTGGTTGCGCGATATCTGGTCGTAGGTGTCGTTGTCGACGATGCCGTTGTCGTAGATGCGGCTCACGGCGCTCACGATGGCCTGGCGCATCGCGGGGCTTGTCTCGGGCTGGATGGCAAGAGCCCTGCTCAGGGCATTGAGCTGCTTGTTGACCACACGGTAGTCGGTGCGGTATATTTTCACAAAGTTGACATTGATGCTGTCGATGATGCGGTGCTTGGTGATGGTGTCATACTCGATGGGGATGTCGAACGGGGCCTTGAGCATGGGATAGGACCACGGCTTGCCCTGGCGGTAGTCGAGGTTGCGGAAGTTCTTGCTGGGCAGGCAGAAGGTGATGAGTGCCGTGGCCACGACCAGCATGGCTATGATGAGGAGATTGTCGCGTTTTGACTTTTCCATGTGTTATTGTCTCAATATAATTGAAAACTGTTGCTTGTCTCGTTTTTTTTATATCACGCAACTCGCACGCGCCGAGCACGCGCCTCAACTCACGCGCGAGGCCGAGTTCACGCCCTTCACTTTCTTCAGGCGCTTGCACAAGTTGGTCACGACCTCGGTGTCCTCGATGAGCACATCGAGCTCGCAGTGAAACACGCCCTCGTCGGCGCTCACGTCGAGACGGCGTATATTGATGGCCAGGTTGGTCGATATCAAGTAGATGATTTCCTGCAAGATGCCCATGCGGTCGATGCCCTCGATAGCGATGGTGGCCATGAAAGTGGCGCTCTTGGTCTCCCACCTGCACTGCACGATGCGGGGCCCGAAGCTGGCCTTGAGGCGGTTGGCCGTCTCGCAGTCCATCTTGTGCACCACTACCTCGTTGTTGTCGTTGACAAAGCCCAGCACGTCGTCGCCCGGTATAGGGTGGCAGCAGGGAGCCAGCTTGTAGTTGGGCTTGCCGTCGACGGTCTTGAGCTCATACACCTTTTTGTAGTCGATGTCGTGGGCTGGCAATGTTGCAGGCTCGGGGGCAGCGGTGTCGTGTGCCTGCTTGGAGCGGTTGCCAAAGGGGCGCATCAGGCGGTTGAGAATGCCGTGGCTGGCCGGTCGCAAGGCTTTGAGTATCTGCGGCGAGAGCGCGATCTCGTTGTTGCCTATCATGTAGAAGAGCTCCTCCTTGTTGGGCACGCGCTCGCTGCCCACGATGCGGGTCATCGTCTCGTTGGTCACGGGCACGTTGTTTTGCTCGAGGAAGGCCGTGAGCTGGGCCTGGCCCTTGTCGATCACCTTGCGGCGGTTGTGGCGCAGAGCTGCCCGCAGGCGTGTCTTGCCCTTGGCCGTGACCAGGTATTTCTCCCACTCGGGGCTGGGTTGCTGGCTCTTGCTGGTGAGCACCTCCACCTGATCGCCGCTCTGCAGCTTGTAGGACAGGGGCACGAGCTTGTGGTTGATTTTGCCGGCAATGCAATGAGTGCCTATCTCGGTGTGCAGGGTGAAGGCCATATCGAGCACGGTGGAGTCGTTGGGCAGGGTGATGAGCTCGCCCTTGGGGGTGAACACCACTATCTCGCGGGCAAAGAGGTTGAGCTTGATGGTGTCGAGAAAGTCGACGGCATTGGGCTCGGGATTCTTCAAGATGTCCTCGATGGTCTGCAGCCAGGCCTGGAGCTCGCTTTCTTCCTCGCCCTCGCCTATCTTGTACTTCCAGTGGGCGGCAAAGCCGCGCTCGGCGATGTCGTCCATGCGGCGACTGCGTATCTGCACCTCCACCCAGTTGCCGTCGGGGCCCATCACCGTGATGTGCAGGGCGCGGTAGCCGTTGGCCTTGGGGGTGCTTATCCAGTCGCGGGTGCGGTCGGGGTGCAGGCGGTAGAGGTCGGTGATCTCGCTGTAGATGTTCCAGCATATACGTTTCTCGTCGGCCTCGTTGGGGCACTCAAAGACGATGCGCGCGGCATAGAAGTCGTAGACCTCGCTGAAGGGGATGTGCTTGGTCTCCATCTTCTTCCATATCGAGTAGCGGTTTTTGACCCTGGCCTTGAACTCATACTTGAGGCCCATCTTGTCGAGACGCTCGCGAATGGGCGCGGCAAAGCGGGCAAACACCTCCTGGTTGTGGGGCGCCGATTTCTCGATTTGCTCGTCGATGGCCTTGTAGGCCTCGGGGTGCTCATACTTGAAGCTCAAGTCCTCGAGCTCGGTCTTGATGGCAAACAGGCCCAGGCGGTGGGCCAGCGGGGCGTAGATGTAGAGCGTCTCGCCGGCTATCTTGTACTGCTTGTTGGGCGGCATCGAGGCCAAGGTGCGCATGTTGTGCAGGCGGTCGGCCATCTTGATGAGTATCACGCGTATGTCGGAGCTCATCGTGAGCAGCAGCTTCCTGAAGTTCTCGGCCTGCGCCGAGGCATGGGTACCGAAGATGCCGCCCGATATCTTGGTGAGTCCCTCCACAATCTGGGCTATCTTCTTGCCAAACTGGGCCTCGATGTCCTCGATGGTGTAGTCGGTGTCCTCTACCACGTCGTGAAGCAGCGCGGCGCATATCGAGGTGGACCCCAACCCAATCTCCTGGCTCACAATCGTGGCCACGGCTATGGGGTGCATGATATAGGGCTCTCCCGAGCGGCGACGTATGCCCTTGTGGGCCTCTTTCGCAAACCGGAATGCCTTCTCAATGATTTCCACTTTCTTGCGATGATTGCTTGACAAGTAGCCGTTTAAAAGATTCTGATAGGCCGCCTCAATCATCTGCTCCTCACGCTGAGGGCTCTCGTTAGTTGCCTCTGTCATTTCAATTCCCAATAATCCAGTTTACAAACTTACAAATAAATCCTGAGACAACCGCCATCAAGCCCATCTTTTTTGCACAACCCCTCGCCCACAGCGGGCACAGCCAGCACATTGCCCCATGCGGCAGTCAGCTCTGCCCAGCCCACATCTTGCAATGGAGGGCCTGGTTACCTCACTCCGGTGCTGCGCTCGAGGTCGGTGGTGGTGAGGCTGGTGTTGCGCTTCACCTTGCTCTTGTCGCCGATGCTCATGTTGTAGACCAGCTTGAAGCCAAACGAGCGGGCCGAGATCCAGTTGGTGCGGTATTGCGTGAAGCCAGCGCCCCAGTCCTTGCCCTTGAACTTGCTGTACTTCTGGAACGGGAAGCTGGCCGTGAGCGACAACGAGAGCTTGCCAGCCAGGGCGCGCTTGGTCACATAGCACGAGTAGATGTGGGCGTGGTCTACGCTCTTGGAACCCAGTGTGGGGTTGGACTGGGTGTAGCCGTAGTTGCCGCCCAAGTAGAAACTCTTGGGCAGCTCAACATCGACGTTGGTATTCACGTTGTACACGAAGTTCTTCTGCAAGAGTTCACCGTCGCTGCCGTAGAAGAAAAGGCCACCCACATTGGCAAAGGCGTTTATCGAGATGCGCGACGTGGGGCGATAGTTGAGCCACAGCGACGGGACGAAGGATCGGTATTTCTTCCCGTTGAAGTAGGACTCATAGAGCAGCCTTGCATCATCGGGCTCCATCCACCTTCTTTTCAGGATAGGGTCGCGAGTGACTGCATAGTCGAGCGACAGCTGTGCAAAGGTTTTCGACCCTATGTACATTGCACTGAGCCCTATGTTGTGGGTCTTCTGTGGCTTCAAGTCGGGATTGCCCATCGAGGTGTTGAAATCGTCGACCTTGTCGACAAAGGGGTTGAGCAGCCATATCGAGGGCCGCCGCACGCCGCTGTAGTAGTTGAGCCCTATCTGGGTCGAATTGCCGGGCTGGTAGGTGAGCGAGACGCGCGGAATGAGGTCGACATGGTGCTCTCGCGTGGTGAGCCCAGTAGCGCTGCGGGTCACCCTCGATTTTGAATATTCCACTCGTGCACCAGCCGTGAGCGAGACGCGCTTGAGGCTGTAGCTGGCATTGAGATAGCCGGCGATGTCGTAGTAGGTCTGGCGCAGATTGCCACCGGCACGCGCGGTGTCGATTTGTTCCCAGTCCATGCCTTCGGCACTTCGGGCATAGTACTTGGGGTGCGACTTGCCGTGCCTGAGCGTGCCCAGGATGCCCGTCTTGAGCACCAGGCTCCGCTTCCTGACCGGGGTGAGGTCGAGCTGCAGCGTGTGCTCGCTCAGCCCGCCCCGCGATGTGTTTTTGGTGAACTGCGAGCGCCCATCGTGGTTCACCTCGCCCTCTTGCGACCGCACATCGGGGGAATAGGCAAAGCGGTAACCGGCCGAAAACACTTCTTTCTTGTCGCGGCGCAGTTTTTTATAAAACACATTGGTCTCGAAACTCCCGTCCTGGTACTTGCTTTTGTTTTTGGTGAGCACATTTTCCTCAACATTGCCCTCCCGGTATTGTTTTGTCCAGTCCAGCTTGTAGTCGGTAGATGAGAAACGGTAATGCCCGTCGGCATATATTGTGTTCAGACTGTCGATTTCGGCCTCAAGCATGAGGCGGGCAGTGTGGTGCTGAAATGTAGCCTCGTTGCGGGCGTCGCCCTTGAGTGTCGACGAGAGGCCAGGCAGTGTCGCTTCACGCAATTGTGCTACGGGCTGCTTGTGCTCGTTGCTCACGTCGTAGTCATAGGCAAGCGACAACTTCACGGGCCGTGTCACGAGATTGTAGCTTATCGAGCCATTGCCTTTTGGCTTGGTCTCGGCTTGCAGCGACAGCAGCAGGCTTTGCCCCAGCACCTTGCGCCCGGTTGTGACGATGTTGATGATCGTGGTTCCTGCCTCGGCCGAATAGGAGGCATCGGGATTGGTGATGATTTCGACCTTCTGGATGTTGGCAGCGGGAATGCTGCCCAACACCTGCGAGGGGTTTTGATTGGCAATCCTGAAGGGGTGCCCGTTCATGTAGATGGTGTAATTGCTGCCCCCTTTCACGGTGAGCCTGCCCACACCGTCGACAGTGACCATGGGCACACGCCTCATGGCCGTGAGCAAGTTCTCGGCCTGGCACTTGGGGTCATCGGCCATAGAATAGGAGAGCCCCTGATGTGTGAGCTTCACAAGTTTCTTCTGGCCCAGCACCACCACCTCGTCGAGCAACTTGCGGTCGGGCTGCAGCATGACGACGACAGTGCCCAAGGTGTCGACGGCCGAGACCTGCAACTTGCGCGTGCAGTAGCCCAGCGAGGAGATGCACATGTAGCCATCGCCGCCATCCTTCACCTTGTGCAACACAAAGGCCCCGTCGTCGCCAGTGGTGGCATGGTCTACCACCACGGCACTGTCGGGCAGCGAGAGGACCGTGACCGATGCATAGGCTACGGCCTGCTTGGTGGTCGCGTCGAGCACCCGGCCCTTGATCACACGGGCATGAGCCGATAAACAGAAACATGAAAACAGAACAATCGGTATATACAACGAAACAGCTTTTTTCATACGCTTGGGTTATTAGAGGTTCTTGAAAAATTTATAAGGCGTCTCAATAGGAGTATTGATTCTATTTCGCTCAGTCTCAAATCCAACGCATGGATAACACTCGGCAAAATCTCATCGCAAAGATATATTTTTGCCGTAACTATACAAAAAAAACAAATAAATAATCCTAATTTATTATTTTTTAAGAAAAAACAGTGTCGATAGCTCGATATGCTGGTGGCGCATGGATAAAACAACTGGGAAGAGAACGCGGGGGCTGCCATCGGGGGGGGCTGCCATGCGTTCTCTTCGCCAGTGTTGCGGTGCCTGCACCGTGAGGGCAGGCTACGGGGTGCGTGTCACGGTTGTTGCACGATGAGCGAGACCAGGGCGGTGACGTCGGTCACGTTCACCTGACCGTTGCCGTCGAGGTCGGCCACGGCGGCATCAACATCGCGCTGGCCGAGTATCATGTTGATGAGCTCGGTCACATCGCCCACATTGACGAGGCCGTCGCGGTTCACATCGCCCATGAGGCCCGTTGCTTCTTGCACCACCCTGAGCTGAATGGTATCCATGCCATCGGTAAACTTGAGGGTGGCCACGCGCTGGCTCACGCCCTGCGGGAGCTGCCCATAGGCGATGTGCAGCGTGTCGAGCGTGAGGCCGTTGGGCTTGCCCTCGACGGTGCACCACGAGGCGTCGCTCTCGACCGGTGTCTTGTAGCCGAAGAGAGAGAACAGCTGCTGGTCGACGGTACCGGCCGCGGCGGGCACATGTATCTCGCTGGTGCCCACAGGCAGCAGGGTGATGGCCGAGTGGGCAATGAGCGGGAAGATGTAGTAGGAGGTGTGCCCCTTGTCGGCACTGAAGTAGCCGGTCACGGGGCGCCAGCCCTGAGCATTCTTGAAGAAAGCCGTGTTGCCGCTCTCGCGCAGCTTGGCCATGGCAAACGACACGTCGACCGAGTCGTTGTGCTCGGGGATGCCGTCGACCACGATAAAGAAGTCGTCGTCGACCACCTTAGGGGTGAACTCAAACCAGGTGCCCGTGAGCTTGGTCGAGGAGCCCGTCTCGAGCTCAAAGACGCGCCACCAGGCCGAGTCGAGCTTTTTGCCAGGCAGGCCATGGTCGGCGGTATAGAGGTGCACTCCCACATTGGCAATCTGGTCGGCCACCGAGCTGGCGCTGGCGGTGACAAAGTAGACCAGGGCGCCATACACCATTGCCGGGCGCGAGGGCTTGGAGAAGTGCTCGGCATACTCGGTGATGCCCATCTTGTTGTCGCCCGGGAAGGTACCCTCGCCGTCGAGGCTGAAGGTGGCAGGCACGTCGGTGGGCAGCAAGTTGTTGATGTAGCCCTCATACTCGGCCGAGACGCTCAGCGAGTCGGCCGACGTGCCGTGGGCATTGGCCACACTCAAGCTCACGTTTTGCTGGTGCATGAAGTCGTAGGACACCCACGGGTCGGGCTCGGCCGAGGTGGCTGGCGTGGCGCCGCCGAAGCGCCACTGCCACTGGCTGGGGTAGCCCGACGACCCGTCGCGATACTGCACCGGCACCAGTGGGGCCACCATGGGCAGGTGGGTCTCGTAGTACCTGAAGGTGGCCGGCGGGATGATGCGGGCCACAGGGGCCTCGCCCTTGACCGTGACCATCGAGGCGCGCTTGACGGTGCTGGTGTGCCCGGCGGCATCGGTGACGGTGAGCACCACATCATAAACGCCCTCACGCGTGTAGCGCACGCTGGGGCACTGCTCGGTCGAGGTGGCCGGCGTGGCGCCGTCGAGGGTCCACTGCCACGACACGGGGTTGCCCGTAGAGAGGTCGACATAGCTCACCTCGTCGCCCGTTTTGACCGTGATGGACTGCACCGAGGCCGACTCGTCGATACTGAGGCCGTCGATCACAAAATCGGCCATGTAGCCGCCCGTCTTGAACGAGTCGCTGGTGCCCGGGCCATAGACCCACCTGAACTTCACCTGGCGCCCGGCATAGGCGCTCAGGTCGGCCGCTATCTTGTGCCAGCGCGAGCTGCCGTCGCCCGTCTCGAGGGTGCTGTTCCACACGTCGGTCCATGCGTTGTCGCCAGCGGTGGCAAGGGCGACCTGAAGCGTGAGCACGGCATAGTCGTTCATGTTCTGGCTGTAGTAGACGTAGCCGTTGAAGGTGCTGTGGGCACCCACCTCGACCACACCGCTGGTGACCATCGAGATGCCGCGCTTATACACCTGGTAGGGGCCGCTCACCGAGAGCGATTGCACGTCGGCCGGATCGATTTCGGCAAAGGCTTTGCCTGTGCCCGTGGTCTTCTTGAGCGACCACTCGATGGCATTGTTCTCGTCGGGGGTCACCACCCAGGCACCCATGCCCTGGTCGAAATTCTCGGTCCACACCGTGCGCGACTGGCCGGCGCCCTGCACTGTGAAATCGGCCTGCAATGGCTCGCCATCGCGTTCATGGCGCCGAGCCCGGGCCGGCAAGTGTGTGGCCACTGCCTGGGCAGCCACCACAGGGCGCTCGACCCTGGGTGCCTGCATGGGGTTGTGCACTGGCTGCATGGTATCGATGTCGACAGCCACTGCCGCCGCTGCTACCGCAAGCGACGCAAAAATGAGAAGGTATTTCTTCATGAGAACTTAGAAATCAATATTTTTGCTTGAATATAAAACCTGACGTTGCTCACTTCACAAACTTGATGCGCTGCTGTCCTTGCGACGACTCGACCACGGCCACATACACGCCCTGGGGCAGCTCGCACAGGCTCACGGCCTCGCCGCTGGTGCCGGCGGCAGTCACAAGAGCACCATTGATGTTGTAGACCATGACGCGGGCGCCGGCACTCACCAGCAACTGCTGGGCGGCACGGTCGTAGCGTGCAGGCACGTCGCCGCTCACCTGGTGCAGGGCCGTGGGCGGAGTGGCCTCGATGAGCTCAAGACGCAAACCGTTGACATAGAGCCCCCAGGGCGAGGCCGAAACGTCGTGTAAGCCTATGTAGTAGGTGCCGCTGGCTGGAATCATGAAGTCGACACTGTCGGTGTCATACATGGCACGCCCCAGGGCATTGTCGGCATAAGACTTGATCACCGTTTGGCCAGCCACCTGCGAGATGCGCCGCGGGGCACTGCCGTCGGCAGTGGAGGTGACAGCCGTAGAGGTGACAAGCACCACGTCGAAGGCATCGCTGTAGCGGTAGTTGTAGCCCTTGGTGCTGAGTTTGAGCCTGTGGGTGCCTGCCACGGTGCTGAAGGGGGGCGTGAAGGCCCAGTCGTCGGCCTTGTTGAAGCTGGTGTACTCGATATTGGCATTTTTGGCATTGTAGCTCCACGTCTTGCCGTCGGCGTTGGCATCGACGATGGTCCACACTGCCATCTCATCGGCCGTCTTCATGTGGGTCTCATAGGGCAGCGAGAGGGCGTCGCCAAATATCACGCCGTTGCTGGTAGCGCCCTCGCCCTCAATGCCGTTGAGCACGGGGTAGACCGTGTAGGTGTAGCAGGCCAGCGGCAGCGTGGCCACGTCGACATAGGTGTTGCCCTTGTGCTCGCTGGCTACTTCAACATCGCCGGGATGGCGCACGATGCGGTAAACAAGCGCTGTAGAGTCGATGGGAAAATTGGCGGTGTTGGCGGCAGGCGCGCTGAAGCTTAAATGCGGCTGCCCGTCGATATTGGCAAGTGTGAGATTGGTCACGGCAAGCGGGCGCACCACGTTTTCGGTGATTTCAAACTTCTGGAAGCCCATGCCGCCTTTGTACTTCTCGTTGTAGCAATGCACACCCAGGTAATACACCCCCGAGGTTCCGGGCGCAAAGGTCACCTCCTGGGCGCTGTACAGGTTGTCGTTGAAGCTCTCGTTCTGAGCCAGCACGGTCGACTGCGCCGCAATGGTGGTGTCGGTGCCTATGGTGATGGCATAGCGGCAGTAGTCGGAAGAGAAAGACGAAGTCTTCTTCACATAGTACTTGATGGTGTAGCTGCTCCCGGCATTGAGCTGCACGCCCCTGGAAATGAGCCAGTCGTCGGCAGCGCTATAGCGGTCTTCGGAGTACTGGGCATCTTTGCTGCCATACTTCCAGGTATTGGGGCTGGTGGCTGCATTGTTGTCGATCACAGTCCACGACGAGGCCATGGTGGCGGCATCGGGGATGTCGAGGGTTGCCGGCACTGTGGTTTGTGCCATGAGGCAGTTGCCTGCCATCATCGTGCCCGCAAGTAAAGCAAATTGTAATAATTTTTTCATCATGCGATAAGGGGTTTTTTGTTAGTTATACATTAAAAAAAATTTATCATCCTATTTTCATGCGCTGCGCCACAGGGCAACAAAGCAGCGGCAAGCACGGCACATTTACAGGAAACCAACACCATTTCAAGGCAAAATGTTTCCAATTGTCATCACAAGGGTTTCACAAAGTTAAGAAAAATATCGACAACCGCCACAATTTATTTCATATTTTCATCATGGCCGTCACAAGCATGAGAAAAAACAATCGTGGAGACAGGGCACCGTGCACACAGTGCAGCTGTCTCCACGAGAGTGGTGGGAAGAAATGCTGTTTCCCAGGCTAAGCCAGGACTCAGTTGTTAATAATCGAGATGAGCACGCTCACGTCGCTCACGTCGACCTTGCCGTCGGCGTTGAGGTCGCACACGTCGTCGGCATAGGGCGACAGGCCCAGAATTGCATTGATGAGCGAGGTGACATCGGTCACATTCACCACGCCGTCGCCATTGACATCGCCCTTGGTGTAGCTCTCGCGGTAGACAAAGGAGATGACGTCGCCGTAGGCGGTGGTGTGGCTGGTGCCGTCGAGGCCGTCATAGGAGGTCTTGGTGCGGGCATAGTAGGTCGTGCCGTCGACGGGATACTTGCCGCCCACCTTGATGCTGTCGAAGGGCAGCGTGGTGGCCACGGCGCCGTCTTTGAGCGTCTCGACAAAGCGGGTGCGTCCCCAGGTGGTGCTGCTGGTCGACACCTCGACAACATAGCTCGTGGCCCACGACTGGGGCTTGAGCGTGATGTGGGTGCCACGGGTGATGACGCCCTTGTCGAGCGGCTTCACAAAGTGGGTGGCCTCGTGGGCAAGGGTGAAGCAAACCACAGGGCTCACCATCTCGGCATTGTCGACGGTCATGCGCACACGCATGTAGTAGGTGTTGCCGGTCTCGAGCTTGTCGGCTGGCACGGCCAGGCTGCCAGTGGCCGAGGTGCCGGCGAAGTCGACCTGGGCAAAGTCGGGCGTGCCCGAGATCTCGAGGGTGGCAGGCACGTCGTGGCCGCACGTGTACCACTGGGCCGTGAAGCCAGGCGAGAGCTCTTCCTGCCCGTTGGCCGGGTAGGTGACGGTGAGCAGCATGGGCACGAGCGAGCGCACCTGGCTCACGCCGCTGTAGTGCTTGGAGGCACACGACTGCACACGCCAGTAGACGGTCTTGGCATGAGCGAGCTTGGTAAACTTGAGCGCGCTCAGGGTGGTATCGGCAGTGGTATAGCGCTCAGCCACACTCGAGAAGGAGGCGTCGTTGCTCAGCTCAACGATGTAGCTGGTGGCTTCGGGCACCTTGCTCCACACAAAGTTGAATGGTGCGTTGGCCGAGTCGGCCTCGGCAGGCGCAATGAGCCGTGGAGCATCGAGTTGCTTGAGGGCATTGCCCAGGAACACGGGGTCATACTCGTTGCCCACGCGGTCGACCACACACACGGCATACTGCCAGTCGTCGCCCACCTTGGAGTCGTCGAGCACAAAGCTCTCGCCATAGCTCATGCCCTGCAGGTAGTCGACCTGCTTGGTGAAGTTGGCCGTGTTCATCGTCACGGGGAAAGCATACACGCTGTAGCGCACGTCGTCATAGCCCGTCCACGACAGGGTGTTGCCATTCAAAACCAGGCCTTGCACCTTGCCTGGGTTATTGCCTTGTTTCCAGGGCAGAGCCGGCGGCAGGGCCGGGTGCGAAAACACGGTGCTCTTGAGATAGTTGGCCAGGCTCTGCTTGGCGCCCAGGGCATAGAGGTACTTGCACGAGTAGTAGATGGCGCCCGGGTTGCCGTCGACGCTCGAGGTGCGGTTGAGCTCGCTCTCGTTGGCCACCTCGGCATAGTCGCTTGTTGTGCTCGAAGCCTTGATGAAGCTATAGATGTTTTGCGAGATGTAGCACTGACGGCCAAACTTGGCCGACACCTTGTTCCACCACGGGGTGATCTTGCTGTAGTCGGCGCTGGCGCCTATCTTCCAGTACACCTGAGGCGAGATGTAGTCGATGGTGTTGCTCGATATCCACGCCAGGGGGTCGCTGAAGATGCCGTTGTACTGCCAGTCGCTGCCGGCGGGGCAGGTGGGCACTCCATACTTTGAGGCCACGGCGCTGCTTGTGGCAGCCACGCCAGCCGGCGAGATGCCGAAGCGAATGTAGGGCTTGGTCGATTGTATCATGTCGTACACGGCCTTGACCATGCGGTTCACGTTGTCGCGGCGCCAGTCGGCCAGCGACATCGACGAGCCACGGGCGGCAATGCTGTCTTGCCACTCGGTGTAGTCGCCGGCATCGGCGTTGGTCTCGATGCCGTTGGGATAGAAGTAGTCGTCGTAGAGCACGCCGTCGACGTCATACTTGGTGATGATTTCCTTCACCACGGCCACAATGCGGTCGATGGTCCACTGCTGGGCAGGGTCGAGCACAGTGTAGGTGCCGTAGGTGAGCAGGTGGCCGCCGTTGCGCACGGCCTGGTCGGCAGCGGTGTTCCAGTTGGAGCCGCTCGAGAAGCGGTAAGGGTTGAGCCAGGCGTGGCACTCCATGCCGCGCTTGTGGCACTCGTCGACCACAAACTTGAGCGGGTCGTAGCTCGGAGCCTTGCCGCGGGTGCCGGTGAGGTAGCTCGACCAGGGCTCGTAGCTCGACTCATACATGGCATCGCACATCGAACGCACCTGGAAGTTGACCGCATTGAAATTGTTGTTTTTCAACGAGTCGAGCATGCGTATCATCGATGCCTTCTGGGTAGCGGCATCCATGTTGTTGGCCTCGTTGCCATTGGCGTCGCGCGGCCAGTCGAGGGCCCACACGGTGGCTATCCACGCCGAGCGGAACTCGCGTTTCGGGACTGTGTAGCCCGCACCTTGCGAGGCGAGGGCCGAGAAAAGCAATGCTATTATCATCAAGCAATTGCCAAAAGAAATGTGCTTCATTATAACTGTATAACTGTAGTAAAAAATATTAAGTTGTCGCTAATGATATTATTCACAAAGGTAGGAGTAATTGTCTTAAAAATATATTAAAAAACAAAAACGAATGTTACATTTAAAAAAGAGAGACCGGAAATGCCCTCGTGAGGCTCTGGTGGAAATAAAAGTAATATTTTGAGCATAAACACGACAACAAATCTCAAAAAAAACAGGTATATTTGTAGAATAATAGATTAAAAGGATTAAAAACCAAGGCGACATGGAAAAAGACAACGATGTGGTCGTGTTTGCCGAGTATGGCAACGAGATCGACGCCAACATTGTGAAGGGCGTGCTTGAAGACAACGGGCTCACGGCAGGCGTGCTGGGCGACTCTACAGCCAACGCACTGTTTCACATGATGAACGAGGGCAACTATAAGGTTGTGGTGCTGCGCCGCGACTTGGAGACGGCCAAGGCCATCATGGCTGCCAACCCCATAGAGACCGCCGGCGAGGGCGAGAGCAATGGCGACGACAGCAACGATTAGAAAGGCTGTCGAGGCCGACGAGGGCGCGATATGGCGCCTGCTCGAGGCCGAGGTGCAGGTCATGCGGCGCCAGGGGCGCGACCAGTGGCAGCACGGCTACCCCAACCCTGCCACAGTGGCGGCCGACACGGCGGCCGGCGTGGGCCGGGTGCTGCTGCTCGACGGCGTCATCGCAGGCTACTGCGCGCTCATCGCCACAGGCGACAAGTGCTACGACAGCATCGAGGGCCGGTGGCTCACCGAGAGCGACTCGGGCCACTGCCGATATGCCGTGGTGCACCGCCTGGGCATCGACCCGCAGCTCACGGGCCGCGGCCTGGCCAGCACGTTTCTCACCCTGGCCATGCGCGAGGCCCGTTGCATGGGGCTGGAGAGCATGCGCATCGACACCAACCACGACAACGTGCAGATGCTGCACATCCTGCCCAAGCTGGGCTTCGAGCGTTGCGGCACGGTGCAGCTTCCCGACGGGGAGCGCATCGCCTATGAGAGGCTGCTGTGACACCACTCTCCTCATGCAACATCAGGAAAAATTGAAAAAGAAACAAACCATCAACAACATAAAAATATTCCACCTCATGAAACACCTACTCACAGCACTGTTGTGCCTGCTGCTGGCCGCGACCCAGGCCCGGGCGATGAAGCCATACTGGGCCACATCGCCCGACGGAAAAGTGAAAGTGACCATGGCCGAGACCGATGGCAAGGTATACTACAGCGTTGACTACGACGGGGCAACCGTCGTGGAGCGCATCGATGCCGGCCTGCTGCTGGCAGGCGGCAAGACGATGGCCGTCGACGCCCGCAAGCTCAAGGGCGTGAAAACTACCAAGGAGGCCACGGGGGGCTACAACACGCTCACCGCCCAGTGGCCGCAGTGCCGCGTCGTGTTTCGCCTCTACGACATGGGGGTGGCCTACCGTGTAGAGACCGAGTGCAGCGACTCGCTCATCATCGCCGACGAGATTGCACAGTTCAGGCTGGCTGGCGACTACAAGGCCTATGAGGCCCTGGCCAACTCTCGCGACAGCAAGGCCACCTCGTTCCAGAAGCAGGCCATGTGCTCGTTTGAGAACACCTACACCCACGACAACCTGTCGCGGCTCAACAGCCAGCACCTGGGGCTGGCGCCCATGCTCATCGAGCTCGACGGCGGCAAGAAGATGCTGCTGGGCGAGTACAACGTGCTCGACTATCCCGGCACCTTTGTGGTGCCCACTGGGGGCACAACAGTGAAGTTCTGGTTTCCACGCGTGGTCAAGACCGAGCACCAGGGCGGCCACAACATGCTGCAACGCGTGGCCACCGAGTGGCAGCCCTACATTGCCAAGGTGGCTGGCAAGCGCGCGCTGCCCTGGCGCATGATGCTGCTCTCGCGCAACGACGGCGACCTGCTCACCCAGACCGTGACCCGCGACCTGGCCCAGAAGCCCACGGGCGACTACAGCTGGGTGAAACCCGGCAAAGTGGCCTGGGATTGGTGGAATGCCTGGAACCTGAAGGGCGTGAACTTCAAGACAGGTGTCAACAACGAGACCTACAAGTACTATATCGACTTTGCCGCCCGCAACGGCATCGAGTATGTGATTCTCGACGAGGGATGGGCCGTGAACAAGAAGGCCGATCTGTTTCAGGTGGTGCCCGAAATCGACCTGCCCGCGCTGTGCAACTATGCCAAGCAAAAGGGCGTGGGGCTCGTGCTCTGGGCGGGCTATGTGGCCTTCGACCGCGACATGGAGCAGGTGTGCAAGACCTACAGCGAGATGGGCATCAAGGGCTTCAAGGTCGACTTCATGGACCGCAACGACCAGCAGGTGATGCGATTCTTGCAGCGTGCGGCCACCACAGCGGCCCGCTATCACCTGTTTCTCGACTTCCACGGCGCCCCCGTGCCCAACGGCTTCACCCTCACCTACCCCAACGTGCTCAACTTTGAGGCCGTGGCCGGGCTGGAGCAGGTGAAATGGTCGACACTGAAGCAATTTGACGAAGTGCGCCACGAGACCCTGCTGCCGTTCATTCGCCAGGTGGTGGGTCCCCTCGACTACACCCAGGGCGCCATGCGCAACGCCACGCGCAGCAACTACAGGCCGGTCTACAGCGAGCCCATGAGCCAGGGCACGCGTTGCCGCCAGCTGGCCCTGTATGTCATCTTCGACTCGCCATTCAACATGCTGTGCGACGCCCCCACGGCCTACGAGGCCAACCCCGAGTGCACCCGCTTCATCGCCGGCATACCAGTGACCTGGGACGAGCGCCGCGTGCTCGAGGCCAAGGTGGGCGAGTGTGTGATCGAGGCCTGCCGCAAGGGCAGCACCTGGTACATAGGCGGCATCACCAACTGGCAGGCACGCGACATCGACATTGACCTGGGCTTCCTGCAGGGCAAGACCATGACGCTGTACTGCGACGGCATCAACTGCGACAAGAGCGCCAGCGACTATGTGATGCGCACGGGCATGAAGGTGCCTGCGCGGCTCAAGCTGCACCTGGCCCCAGGCGGCGGCTTTGCCGCAGTGGTCGAGTGACGCCGCCCCGTCCAGCCATTTTACACCCACAGCAACGATTAAACCAAGAAGAAAAAAAACCAACAACATGCCAACCTCTCGACTCACCCTCATCGCACTTGGGCTTGCGCTGTGCTGCACGGCAGCCCAGGCACAAACCACGCTGCGCGACTCGCTCAAGTACAGTCTCGACAACAAGACCATCACCGAGCGGGGCATGAACCGCGAGCAGGTGACCAACCCGCTCGAGGCCATCAACGGCCGCGTGGCCGGCCTCACCATTCAGAAGAGCAACAACGGCGTGGCCGCCATGAGCGCCGTGCGCCTGCGCGGCACCACCTCGCTCACCGGCGGCAACGACCCGCTCGTGATCATCGACGGCGTGCTGGGCAACCTGTCGACCTTGTCGAGCATCTACCCGGCCGACATCGAGAGCTTCAAGATACTGAGCGACGCCACCGAGACCGCCATGTATGGCAGCCGCGGCGCCAGCGGCGTGATCGAGGTCACCACCAAGAAAGGCACAGCCGGCGCAGCACGCGTGAGCTACAACGGCTCCACAGGCATCACCGCGGTGTACAAAAACCTCGACATGCTCGGGGCCGACGGCTATCGCGAGGCGTGCACCAGCCGTGGCCTCATGCTCATCGACAAGGGCTACAACACCAACTGGCAGAAGGCCATAGAGCACACCGGCTTCCAGCACGACCACCACGTGGCCTTCTCGGGCGGCAACACCAGCAACGGCTACCGCGTGGCCCTGGGCTATATCGACCACGAGGGCGTGATTGTGCACGAGCGCATGCGCAACTTCACCAGCAACATGAGCATGCACCAGTCGATGTTCGACAACTTGCTGCACATCGACGTGGGCATGTTTGGCAACATTCAGAAAAACGCCACCGCCGTCTACGACCAGCAGAAGACCTTCTACAGCGCCGCCACGTGGAATCCCACCTACTACAAGGGCCGCAATGCAAGCGGCGGCTACGACGGCTTCACCTATGCCAACCAGATCACCCACCCGCTGGCGCTCATGGACAGCCGCACCAGCGACAAGGCGACCCACATGACCACCCACGCCAAGCTCACGTTCGACCTCCTGCCGGGACTCAAGCTCGACATCTTCGGGGCCTACAGCCACAACGAGACCGAGCGCTCGCAATACCTGCCCACCACCATTTGGGCCCACGGCCAGGCCTACCGTGGCACCGACAAGGCCGAGCAGCTCATGGGCAACATCGTGCTCAACTGCGACAAGCTGCTGGCCACCGTGCATCACATCAACCTCACCGCGCTGGCCTCGGCACAGCGCGACACCTACACCGGCTTCCACACCACTACCACCAACTTCAGCGACAATACACTGGGCTACAACTCAATACAGGCAGGCGCCCTCACCTTGTGGGAGGGCACCGGCAGCTACAAGAGCCAGCCCACCATGGCCTCGGTGATGGGCAAAGCCAGCTACGACTACGCCAGCCGCTACTACCTCACCGCCACCCTGCGTGCCGACGGGTCGTCGAAGTTTGGCGACAACCACAAGTGGGGCTATTTCCCTTCGGTATCGGCCAGCTGGGCCGTGACCGGCGAACCCTGGATGCAGGGGTGCGCCAGCTGGCTCGCCAACCTGAAGCTCAATGTGGGTTACGGATGGTCGGGCAACCAGGGCGGCATCGACAACTACATGAGCATGAACATCATGGAGCCCAGCGCCGTGGTACCCGTGGGGCAAGAGGCGGCCGTGTCGATGGCCTCGCTGCGCAACGCCAACCCCGACTTGAAGTGGGAAACACGCAAAACCGTGAACCTGGGTCTGGAGGCAGCCCTGCTCGAGAACCGCATCATTGCCACCCTGGCCTATTACAACTCCAAGACGTGCGACATGCTCTACATGTACGACGTGAGCACCCCACCCTTCCCCTACAAGAACCTGCTTGCCAACCTGGGCAGCATGCGCAACCGCGGCCTGGAGCTCTCGCTGGGCTTCACGCCAGTGCACACTCGCGACCTGGAGCTCAACATCAACACCAACTGGACATTTCAGCAAACCAAGTTGCTGAGCCTGAGCGGCAAGTATGGCGACTACGACATCGAGGGCCCGGCATTTAAAGACATTGCCAGCCTCAACGGCGCCGGCTTCCACGGCGGCTACAACCACATCGTGTACCAAATCGTGGGCCAGCCCCTGGGCGTGTTCTACCTGCCCCACTGCACGGGGCTCAAGAGCAATGGCAAGGGCGGCTACACCTATGAAATCGCCGATCTCGACGGCGACCACAACATCGACATCTCCAACGGCAAAGACCGCCGCGTGTGCGGCCAGGCCATACCCAAGGTGCTCATGGGCACCAACGTGTCGCTGCGCTACAAGCTGCTCGACATCTCGCTGCAGGTGAACGGCGCCTTCGGCCACAAGATTTACAACGGCACCGCACTCACCTACATGAACATGAACTCGCTGCCCGGCTACAACGTGCTGGCAAAGGCACCAGCCAGCAACATCATGGACCAGACGGCCACCGACTACTGGCTCGAGAAAGGCGACTATGTGAACTTCGACTACCTCACCATAGGCATCAACGTGCCCCTGCGCGAGACGGCACGCAAATATGTAAAGAGCCTGCGCGTGGCCCTCACGTGCAACAACCTGGCCACCATCACCAGCTACTCGGGCCTCACCCCCATGATCAACAGCAGCACTGTGGGCAGCACCCTGGGCCTCGACGACAAAAACGTGTATCCCCTGGCCCGCACCTACACCCTGGGCGTGCAACTCACATTCTGACCCCCCCCACCCACAATGGTCCTTCAAATATTATGTTGCAAAACATGCCTTAATATTTTGCATTTCAAAATATTGATTATCTTAGTGGCAACGTCATATTAAACCTTTATAATAGTTTTGTTACGGAAGGAACTAAAAAAGTTAAAGCAGTTATGAAGTCAATCATAATAATCGTCCCATTACTTTTCTTATGTGTTTTTGCAAAAGCTCATAAGAAAAATTTGGTTGATAGAGTATATCCTTTGATAGAGAATGTTGATACAATAAATGCTAATTGTAGGATTATAAAAAAATACAAGCCACAAAAACAAATAGCAAAGCTGCTTTCTGTTGTTGACAACACTCAAGACACAATTTTGATTATCGCCGACAAGAGTGAGTGTGATATTTTTAAGATTGGTAAAACATATGCACTATCATTGGCTGAGGTAAGACAATTTACATACACGATAATAAGAAATGGAGTTATAATGCAAGTTTTCTTTGATAGAGGAACAAAGCATTGTACATATATCCCTTATGTAAATAAGGTCAAGCCTTTATTGTTTATTTTACTGAGGTATAACGGTTCTGATACATTCAGGGAACGGAAAGTCGATAGCAATGGAAATTGCTTCGGGGACAACAGCGTGAAGTTTGTAGATAATTCACATCTTCCCATGCCTGTAACTGAGAATGCCTGTAAGCTGCAGTGGCAGAACAAGTGCTACTACGGCATGCTGCACGGCCCCAGTGCCATAGCCGCCGGCGTGCAGCCATGCAAGTTCACTGGCAAGGTTGGTGCACATGGTCCCATGGGAGTCATTTTGCAGCCAGAAACAGAAAAAGCCGACATTTTACTATCTGCAAATGCGTTCCTTGTAATGAAGCAAAACAATTTCAACGTGTTTTCCTCCAAGGTGAGATGGGCAATGGCAGTCTATGCATTGTTTAGTAACGTGGGGACACTCAAATACATTCAAAATGTAACAATATGAAAGGACGTCAACCTGTCTTAAACTGGGTTAGAAGGTTATTCTGCCTTTGCTTTTGGCTATGGCTGATGCTATATTTCTTGTCGAAGGCTGGAGGTGGTGACCTGACTTACAACATAACATCGCCCAATTGCGACACAGCCATCAAGTCGAAGGTTGAACAGTGCTACCTGCGCAACTTGCAATTCAGAAAGGCAGTGCCACACGATGAAATATTCAAGCCAGTCGCGCATTACGGCAATTCTAAAGAACCTGACTATTTCTCAGGAAGTTATTATCTCAAAACATGCAAGAAAATTATAGATTTCAAGTATTATCCAGCAACAACTGGGCACACTCCCCGAAAACCATTTCTCTTGCTGACAAGCATAAAAGACTCGTTGCATGTCGACAAAATTGTTGCTTGGAACGAGCCACAAGATTTCAGACCAACAGATGTATACCAAGCGGCGAATGAATTTAAAAAGGAAATGTTAGACGGTGAATACAGCCAAATCAGTTATGTCGAAGACAAGGCTAATCTTTATGTTCTGGTCATAATTTTCTTCATAGAATACAGGATGGTTTTGCTTGGACTCATTTTAGGACTATGGACAGCAATTGCTATTCTTTGTAGATGCAGGTGTCGACGTGCCGCCACACAAAACGAGGTTGACACGCATGCAACAAATAAGGCAACAAGCCTATGGAAAAACGGGATATTGAAGTTTCTTAACAATAATCCAAATTTGTTTCCTCTCATGTTTTTAGCATGGATAATTCTATTTGTGCTCTCAAAGATGGGCGGTTATGAAATACACTATGTGGTCTCCTCGCCCGACAGCGACACAGCCATCAAGTCGAAGGTTGAACAGTGCTATCTGCACAACTCGCAATTCAGGAAGGCAGTGCCGCATGATGAAATATTCAAGCCAGAGACCTATTACGGCAATTATCATTGCTATTCGGCCAAATACTATCTAAGAAACTGCAAGAAATTGATAAGCTTCAGGTACTATCCTCGCGGGAGCAACATAGATGGTGAGGCGCTGGTGACAATGCAACGCGTGAGCAATGCCAAAAATAGTGACAGAATAGTGCAATGGCGCGACGCAAGACACTTTACCGCTTTTGAGATATGCAAAGCGCTGCGTGAATTTGAAAATGAAATGTTCAACGGCAGCAAAGCGCTCAGTTACATGCAATCAAGCGACAACTGCATCAGTTTCATGATGATGTATTTCATAGAATATAAACACTTGATACTGGCTTTAATACTTGGCCTATGGATCGCGGCAGCCATCTATCGGCACGTAGCCATGCGCAACTTAAACCTTTGAAGGAATCTCTATGTGTAGTGATAAAACGTGCGGCTGTAGGTCGACGGCAGTGTAGATTGTGACATGGTTCAGTGGGTATCACATCCATCACAGCAGCAGCAAACAATGGCAGGCCTTGTCGGCCGAGAAAAACAACAAAACATTTGTCACAAACCAAAGCCTAAAATTAAATCGCTTGTTGCGATTAAAACTGGCTGAGTTATCTTGAGTTAATAAAAAATTAATTGTAACTTTGGGAGTGGCCAAGGTTTACCTTAAAAAAGAAAAAAAATCACATTGACTAATGAAAAGATACATCATCAACCTCATGCTGGCAGTTGCCGCGACGGCGTGTCTCACCTCGTGCAACGACTTTCTGAAGGAAGACCCCAGAAGTCAAATCAAGGAGGACGAAGCCTATAAAAACGAGACCGAGCTCTATCTCAACGCTGTGGCGGCGCTCTACAACAACGTGGGCGGCCACAACGACAGCGAGGGCCTGCAGGGCACGGCACGCGGCGTGTATGACCTGAACGAGTTTACCACCGACGAGGCCATACTGCCCACGCGCGGAGCCGACTGGTACGACGGCGGGCTGTGGCAGAACCTGTTTCGCCACAGCTGGGGCACCGGCACCGACTGCATAGGCGACACGTGGAAGTACCTGTTCAAGTCGATCATCATGTGCAACAGCGCCCTGGAGCACATCGACGCCTATGCCAAGGCGCACGGCCAGAGCGACAACACCGCCTACTGGCGCTACGAGGCACGGGCCTTGCGTGCAATGTTCTACTTCTATGCCATCGACCTCTACGGCCGTCTGCCGCTCTACAGCACGAGCCATCCCACCGTGGCCCAGATGCAGCTGCAAGAGCGCTCGACGGTGTACAAGCACATCGTGGGCGAGCTGCAAGACTGCGCCGCGCACCTCACCGGCGAGCGCAGCAACTGGCAGGGCAAGTACTATGGCCGCATCAACGCCGCCACCTGCTACTTCCTGCTCGCCAAGCTCATGCTCAATGCCGAGGTGTACAGCGACGACGACTGGACCGACGGCGTGAGGCCCAGCGGCAGCAACATCTACTTCAACATCGACGGCCGCCAGCTCAACGCCTGGCAGGCCACCGAGCACTACTGCGACCTGATAGCCGGCATGGGCTACCGGCTCGAAGACGACTACACGGCAAACTTTGCCGTGCACAACGAGAAGTCGCGCGAAAACATCTTTGTCATCCCCATGGACAAATACCTGTACCAGAACCAATTCAAGTACTTGTTCCGCTCACGCCACTACAACCACGCCGCAGCCCTTGGCCTAAACGGCGAGAACGGCTCGAGCGCCACCGTCGAGGCGATGAAGACCTTCGGCTACGGCACCGACACAGCCGACGCACGCCTGGCCATGAGCTACTATTGCGACCAGGTGCGCGACCTGAACGGGCGCATGGTGACCCTCGACGACGGCACGCCGCTCAAGTACTACCCCATGGATGTGAAGCTCGACCTCTCGGGCGACCCACACGAAAAAACAGCCGGGGCCCGCATGAAGAAATATGAAGTAGACCCCACGGGCACCAAAGACGGCAACCAGAGCGACAACGACATTGTGCTCTTCCGCTATGCCGACGTGCTGCTCATGCGCGCCGAAGCTATGGTGCGCAACGGCGAGAACGGCGACGAGTACCTGGCCATGGTGCGCCGCCGTGTGGGCGAGTCGCCGCGCCACGCCACACTGGCCACGCTGCTCGACGAGCGCATGCTCGAGCTCTCGTGGGAGGGGTGGCGTCGCAACGACCTGATACGCTTCGGCGAGTTTGCCCGCGCCTATACCCACCACACGCCGCTGCCCGGCGAGGCCAATGGGTGGAGCACGTGCTTCCCCCTGCCCGGCGACTTCCTGGCCATCACGGGCTGCAAGCAGAATCCAGGATACTAAATACAGTTGTGAAGCAGCAGGCCATGAGCCACGACACACAAGCCTGCAAGCAAAGCAAGGGCGGGCTGTGCCACCGCGTGTAGTGTGCACAGCCCGCTCTCTTGTGTGCGGGAGTCATGACGAGGAGGGTGGGCGTCGTCAACGACGGCGGCCACCGCTCACGTTGGTGCCCGAGTTGCTGCTACTGCCCGTGCTGTAGCTCGAGTGGCTCGATTGGGCCGGTGCCGGCGTGTAGCTGCGCGTGGGGACTGTGGTGACCGAGTTCGAACGGTTCACGCTGGGGCTGGTCACGCTCGAGCGGTTCACGCTTGCAGGCCGGGTGACGGTGTTGCTGGGGGCAGTGGTGGTTCTGGGCGCGGTGCTGCTGCCTGTTGCATAGCCAGGGCGGCGACCGCCGCCGGCATTGCTGCCCGAGCCCGTCGTCGACGGCCGGCTCGTTGTGGCCGGCATCGAGGTATAACTGCGCTCGCTGCTATTCACGCTGGCGGGCATACTGGTGGCCGAGCGGCTCACGTCGGGGTGCGAGATGCCCGGACGGCGACTGTCGGGGCGGTCCACGCCGGGACGCTCATTGTCGGGGCGCGTAACCGATCCCTGCACGCCTCCCATGCCCGGGCGGCGGCCATTCAAGTGCCCGTTGTTGCTGTCGCGATAGTCGCCACTGGGGCGAGAGGGGCGGTTGCTGTACACGTCGTTGCCATAGCGATCGTTGTGGCCATAGTAGCCGCCACGGGGCGGCGCGTCGACACGGTGCACGCGGTAGTGCCCGCCGTCGTAGTAGGGCATGTAGTAGTAGTTGTTGTACACATAGTAGGTGTCGCCGCCATAGTAGTAGGGGCTGCCGTAGGTCACCACTTCGTCATATCCCGGATCGCTCACGAGAAAACTGCACGATGCCGCACTCAGGGCTATTGCCACCAGGGCCGATATGATGTAAAGATTGCGTCTCATTGTTGTAAAAATTTAGTGTCCTTTTTCCTTATTGATGCAAATTTAGGCCAAAAGTTTAAAATATTCTAACATTCAATCGACTATTAATGATTTTTGTGCCTACCAGCGGGCGAATTTTCCCTCCCAATGCTCGCCAGGCCAGGGCGACAGTCAACCTGCAACCAAGCAACACATAAATATGACATCGTTCTACAATATGAAACAAAAATGCGGCAAAATGACGCCAATAGCAAAAAATAGTCTAAAAAATGCAATACATTTTTGACACATGGCGGTTTTTACGTAATTTTGCCCCGAAATTTAAACTGACACACAGCAACACAGAAAATGAATCAAATCTCCGACCGCATTATGGCTCTTCAGCCATCGGCCACCCTGGCCATGTCGCAGAAGAGCAGTCAACTCAAGGCACAAGGCATCGACGTGATCAACCTCTCGGTAGGCGAGCCCGATTTTCCCACTCCCAAGCACATCAAGGAAGCCGCCAAAAGCGCTATCGACAACAACTTCTCGTTTTACACGCCCGTGGGCGGCTACCTGTCGCTGCGCCAGGCCATAAGCGACAAGTTGCAACACGAAAACGGCGTGCACTACGCCCCCGAGCAAATCGTGGTGGGCAACGGTGCCAAGCACGAGTTGTGCAATGTGGTGATGAGCATGATCAACCCTGGCGACGAGGTGGTGATACCCACGCCGGCCTGGGTGAGCTACATGCAGATGGTGATACTGGCCGGCGGCACCTGCGTAGAGGTACCCTGCTCGATGGAGCAAGGCTTCAAGATGACGCCCCGGCAGCTCGAGGCCGCCATCACGCCCAAGACCAAGCTGCTCATACTGTGCTCACCCTCCAACCCCACAGGCGCCGTCTACAGCAAGGGCGAATTGCAGGCGCTGGCCCAGGTGCTGGGAGCTCACCCCCAGGTGCTGGTGCTTGCCGACGAGATATATGAGCACATCAACTATGTGGGCGGCCACGAGTCGATTGCCCAATTTCCCCAGGTGGCCGGCCGGGTAGCCATCGTCAACGGCGTGTCGAAGGCCTATGCCATGACGGGCTGGCGCATAGGCTATGTGGCCGCCCCGTTGTGGCTGGCCAAGGCTGTGACCAAGCTCCAGGGCCAGTACACCAGCGGCGCCTCGTCGATAGCCCAAAAGGCTGCCGAGGCGGCCTACAGGGGCTCGCAAGAGTGTGTCGAGACCATGCGCTCAGCCTTTGAACGCCGCCGCAACCTCATCGTGAGTCTGCTGCGCGGCATTCCAGGCATCGAGGTGAATGTGCCCGACGGTGCCTTCTACGTGTTTCCCAGCGTGAAAGCCTTTCTGGGCAAGAAATGCAGAGATACTGTGATCAACGACGCCACCGACCTGGCCCTTTACCTGCTCAACGAGGCCCACGTGGCCACTGTGAGTGGCGATGCCTTTGCCTGCCCGGGCCACCTGCGCTTGAGCTATGCCACCGACGACAAGGATATCGTGGGTGCCGTGTCGAGAATTGCAACTGCCCTGAGCCGCCTGCAGTGATGAAGCTGCAATATGCCAGCGACCTCCACCTGGAGAACCGCCCCGACTCGCAGTGGCTCGCCGGCCACATGCCCGCCGTGGCGGGCGAGGTGCTGCTGCTGGCAGGCGACATCATGCACCTGCCAGCCGGCGAGAGCGCCCAGGTGCCTCCCTTTATCGACTGGTGCAGCCGCAACTACCGCCTCACGCTCATCGTGCCCGGCAACCATGAGTACTACGGCGGCTGCGACGTGCTGTCGACCCTCCAGGACGACTACGACCTGGCTCTGCGCCCCAACGTGCACTACTGCAACAACCACAGCGTGATGCTGGGCGATGTCGAGGTGCTGCTCACCACCATGTGGACCAGAATAGCGCCCCAAAATGCCGCTCTGGTGCAAGAGGGCATGAGCGACTGCCGGCACATCGACTGCGGCGGCCGCCTGCTCGAGGCAGGCGACTACGGCCTGCTGCACGAGCACTGCACCCGCTGGCTCGACGAGGCACTGCGCCGCTCTACCGCCCGCTGCAAGGTGGTGGTGACCCACCACTGCCCCATGCTGCTCGAGGACCCGCGCTACAAGCCCAACGGCCTGAGCGATGCCTTTGTTGTCGACATGACCCGCTACATCGAGCAGCACCACATCGACCACTGGATATACGGGCACACCCACTACAACGCCGGCGAGGGCACACGCGTGGGCGGCACTACCATGCACTGCAACCAGCTGGCCTACAGCAGTCACGGCCCAGTGGCCGGCTACACCAGTGCAGCCACTGTCGACGTGTAGCACGGGGGGCGACCCACCGCCGCCAAGCCCCGGCAAGGGGCAAGAAATGGGGATTTAGGGAATCATAAAAGAAAAAAACGCAATGTATTGTAAAGACCAATACATTGCGCCAATTTATGTGGTTGTGAACCGCATGGGGCTCGAACCCATGACCCCAACATTAAAAGTGTTGTGCTCTACCAGCTGAGCTAGCGATTCTCCGTAAAAGCGATGCAAAGGTATTGCTATTTTTGCAATTGCGCAAGTTTTTTCACCTAAATTTTTCTTAGTGCTTGTAGGTTACCTGCAGGGCGGGGTTGTCGACACACCTCACAGTGGCGTGCAGCGTGCCGCCGTTGTCGTTGTAGTCGAAGTAGTGCACCTCGGTGGCATGCCAGCCCTGGCGCAAGGCAGCCTGGTTGCGCCTCACGATGGTGCTGTGGGGGCCGTCGTTATCGATGAGCAACGTGCCGTCGATGAGCCACTGGCTGCCATCGTCGCTGCCCAGGGCGAACTCGTAGATGCCGTCGGCCGGGGCATAGAGGTAACCCTTGAAGATCACGCTGTAGTCGTGGTCGATAGCTGGCGGCAGCTGCACGGCCGGGCTCACGAGCCGGGCGATGAGCGCGCCCTGGGCGATGTCGCTGCAATGGTCGCCGCCAGTGTTGCGGTGCCACTCTACCAGCAGGCCGTCGGTCTTGGGGGTCACGTCGAGCGCTGGCATGTAGCGGGCCTGGGCATAGGTGGCAGTGACCATGTCGCTGCGGCTGCCGTCGGGTCTGAACGAAGCTATCGTGAAGTGCGTGTCGCGGGTGACCTCGACGGGGCCGGTGATGGCTGGCGACTGGCAGGTGGGCACAGTGCCATCGGTGGTGTAGCGCAGGGTGGCCTTGCCGTAGGCAATCGCGGGCCACAGCACACCGTGGCCGTTGTAGAGTGTGTGCTCGCTCACACCGGTGATGTCGGGCAGCTTGTAGCGCACGTGCAAGGCGTCGAGGCGCTCGAGCTGTGCCGGCAATTTCTCGTGGAAGCGGGCCACCACTCGCTCGCGACAGGTGTCGTTGGTCCAGGCGCGCTCGGCCAGGGCAATCATGCGCGGCATCACCTGGTATTGCAGCCGGGCCTCGGTGGCTATCCACTCGCACCACGTGTTGCCCTGCATGCCCAGTATGAGCTGTTGCTGTCCTGCACTCAGGCCAGCGGTCGAGCGGGGATCGTAGCGCAGTATCTCGTCGATGGTGCCGTCGTCCTGACCGTAGTCGAAGTAGAGGCACGTGGTGGGCGAGCATATCACTTGCTTGCCCTGGACCGTGGCGCGCTCGACCACACCCTTGTTCCAGCCGCGCCACCACTGCACCACGCTGCCAGTGCCCAGCCCGTCGTCGGCAATCTCGTCCCAGCCCACGAGGTGCCGGCCCTTGGCGTTGAAGTAGGCTTCGAGCTGGCGCACAAACCAGCCTTGCAGACCCTCGATGCTGGCGATGCCGCACTGCCTCATGCGCTGCCGGCACCGCGGGCACGACTGCCAGTTGCGCTTGTCGACCTCGTCGCCACCCATGTGCACATAGGCAAAGGGAAAGATGTCGATCACCTCGTCGTACACGTTCTTGCAGAATTGCAGCGTCGCGTCGCTGCCCACACACAGCGTGCTCGACGGCTCGCCCTGGCACGAGAGCCAGGGCAACACGGTGGTGGCCATGCGGCTGTGGCCAGGAAAGTCGACCTCGGGCATGATCTCGATGCCGCGCTCGCGGGCATAGGCCACCACGTCGCGCAGCTGGCGCTGGGTGTAGTAGCCGCCGTAGACCGAGTCGCCGTGCTCGTCAACCTTCATCTTGGCGCGGTCGACGCGCAAGTCGGCATTGTGCTCGCGGGCTGCACGCTCCTCGCAGCCCAGGTCGTGACTGTCGAAGGGTCGGAAAGCCCCCTGCCCGGTGAGCTGTGGATAGCGCTTGATCTCGATGCGCCAGCCCTCGTCGTCGACCAGATGCCAGTGCAGGCGGTTGAGCTTGTAGCAGGCCATGAGGTCGAGCAGGCGCTTCACCTCGTCGACGCTCCAAAAGTGGCGCGAGCTGTCGAGCAGCAGGCCACGCCAGCCGTAGCGCGGCTTGTCGGTGATACGCAGACAAGGCACCTCGATGCTACCCGAGGCTGCGGGCAGCAGCTGCCGCAGTGTGGCAATGCCGCAGGCCACACCGCTGTAGTCGCCGCCGGTGATGTCGATGTGGCCTGGCGCGATGTCGAGACGGTACTGGCTGGCCTCGAGCGTGGTGTCGAGAGCGAGCCTTACCGGCGTGGCGCGGCCACCTGTGGCGGCCACCGTCGCTCGCCCGGCAAGGCTCTGAGCCAGGTACTGCGCCGCTGGCAGCAAGGCTGCGTCGCGGCAGTCGACAGTCACGGTGTCGAGCTTGCAGGTGCCAGTGCCCTCGATGAGTTGCACGGGCGTGGGCACGATTGTGGCAGCCTCATGCGCGTGCACGAAGAGGCACAGCACAGCGGCCAGGAGCAGGGCAGGCAGTCGCATGGTCATGGCTTGAGCAGTATTTCATATTCGGGCGGCGTGATGAGCAGGGTGCCTATGTCGTGCATGTCGTTGTCGACATAGGTGTAGCGCAGGGCCTTGCGCTCGCGCACGATGGCGGCATACAGCAAGTTGAGCGCAACTTGCTGCCTGAAGGTCTTCATCACGTGGTCGCGCATGGCCTGTACAAAGGTGGGCACCACGATGGCATCGGCACGCGTGTAGGGTATCACCACCTCCATCTCGACTGTGGACGAGTCGCTCGACAGGCCCACGTGGTCGAGATACTCGTTGTTGTAGATGGGTAGCCGGTGCCTGGCCAGCGCGGCGCTGGCAGCGGCAACATACTGGGCCACGGTGGCCAGCGGCGTAGCGTTGACCTTTATTTTCAATGCGTTCGACAGTATCCAGCCCACCACGTTGGCCTGGTCGGCGCGGTAGCCTTGCAAGATGAGAAAAGTCGTGAAGCCAGCATTGAAGGCAATGGCCGTGCAGGCATAGGTGCCCTGGTTCTGGAATTTCTCGAAGTGCACACACTGGGCCTTGTAGCCGAGAAAAGTGGTATCGGCTATCGCGCCAAATTGCTTCACGCCGCGCGAGAAGGCGTCCTGGCGGCTCACAATGAGCTCCTTGAGGTACTCTCGCGGCTCAAAGGCGCCGTCGATGCAATCGATGCGTGCCAGCTCCATCACGCGGTGCTGCGCGTCGTTGCGATACAGGATGGCCCGCGCCCCTATCGACTGCAAGGCACCGCCGTCGTTGCCGGCCAGCCAGCTGTCGTCGGGCGTGGTGACGGTGAAGTAGGCGTTGTCGACCACCTCGGCCTGCAGGGCGGTTGCACTTACCGTCACAATGACGAGCGCAACCATGTATTTCATCAGCTTCTTCATTGCATGATACGTTTTTCTTGTTGTATTGATGTTGTTGTGTTTCTTCTATCGTTGAAAACGCGGCGTGGGGGCAAAAATTGTGATCATCGCAGCAATAGCCGCCGCAACTGCTTGTAGCAGTGCACCAGCGGGTAGGCCACAGGCGGTGGCAACATGATAACGATGCGGTCCTGAAGCGGGATGTCGCTGCTCAACTGCCGGCGCAGGGGCTTGTAGTAGTCGCGCAACACGTGAAACTGGCGCTTGTCGACAAACTTCTCATACACCTTGATCTGGTGTCCCACATAGGCGCTTTTCCATCGCTCCCACTGCGGCAACAGGGTGGCCTTGAGCTCCTGGTCGTAGGCCTTGACCATGGCCAGATCCTCGACGCGGTCGTTGGGCAAGCCCTCGTGGTAGCAGTAGGCCGGCCGGTGGGCAAAGTACACCTTGGGCTTCTTCATCAGGCACTTGAACTGCATCAAGATGTCTTCACGCTCGACGATGACACGCGGTGCCCCCAGGCAGTCCTCGAGCAGTTGCCGCTTGAAGATGACGCTCCACAGCACGGCAAAGCTGTTGTGTGTCTTCAGCAAGTCGGCGATGAGCACATCGGTGTCGACCCAGCCGCGCCAGCCCGAGTCACGCAGGCGTCCGTGCTGGGTGCAGTAGGGAGCTATCACCTCATCGGCCCCGGTGCGCTCGATGGCCTGGTGCTGTGCAGCAAGGGCGCCGGGCAGGAGCTCGTCGTCGGGATCGACAAAGACGATGTACCGTCCCCGGGCCGTCTCCACGCCGCGGCGGCGGGCAGCGGTCACACCGGCATTGGGCTGGTGCACCACCCTGAGGTGCGGGTTGCCGTCGGCCAGGCTGTCGCACAGGGCGGCGCTGCCGTCGGTGCTGCCGTCGTCGACGGCCACGATCTCGTAGTCGTCGTAGTCTTGCCGGAATATGCTCGCCAGGCAGTGCTCCAGGTAGGCAGCCTTGTTGTAAACTGGTATTACGATTGATATTTCCATTGCAGCATGATATAGATAGAGTGAGCATGTTTACTTGTACAGGCACCGCGGCGTGGTCTCCAGCCTGGCAGGCCTGTGGGCAATACACATGGGCGACAGCTCGGCCACATAGACCTGGGCAGGATGTTTCATCGTCGTCGTCATTGTTGGATATCGTTGTTGTGTATCATTTCTTCATTCGCTTTGTGAGGAAATCGAGAGCTTCCTCAAAGATTTTCACCCTGAGCACCTTGAGTGTGCCCAGGTAGAGCCCGGCACCCAGCACCACGCGGGCACCCAGCAGCAGCGCCAGGTGGTGGAGAGGCAGGGTCACCACATAGGTCACAGCCATGACACTCGCGGTGATGAGGAAAAACGGCAGCACATCGGCCAGCACATCACGGTAGCGCACGCCGCTCAGCCGCCGCGCGTAGTAGTGCCACACCAGCAGCCAGGCAATGTTGAAGACCGAGTACATGGCACACAGCCACAAGATGCCCAGCCGGTAGCAGCTCAGGATGATGCCCACCTGCAGTGCAAGCTGCACCACATTGCACCACATGTAGATGTCGCTGCGGCCGTGGCTGATGACCAGATTTTGATACACCGTGTAGAAGGGTACAAAGGCCCCGCCCAGGCACAAAATCTGCATGATGGCGGCACTCTGGGCCCACTTGGCCCCCAAAGCGATGATGATGAACTCATGCGACACCGTGGCCAGGCCCAGCATCACGGGCATCGAGAGCATGGCGGTGAAGCGCATCATCTTGCGCATCACACGCTGCTCGCGGTCTTTCTCGCCCTCGACAGCCACCATCACGGGCTGTGCAATCTGGCCCAGAGTGCCTTGCACAAAGGTGTAGGCCATGGTGTCCCACTTGTAGGCCTGCGAGAAGCTGCCCACGGTGCGCAGGCTGAAGATGCGCCCGAAGATGAAAGTGAGCACATTGTTGCTCAGCGAGTTGATAATGGTGGTGATGAGTATCTTCACGCTGAAGGAGAACATCTGCTTGATGGGCGTGAAGTCGACATGCAGGCTGGGGTGCCACAGCTTGAAGGTGTAGTAGTAGCGGCCAGCGTTGACCACCGCGATATAGAGCACCTGCTGCCAGGCCAGGCTCCAGTAGGCCATGCCCTTGAGCGCCATGACGATGCCCGCCGTGCCCGACACCAAAATGCCCAGCAGGTTGCACACGGCCACCTCCTTGTTCATCATGTTTTTCATCATGTAGCCGTTGTGGGCGATGCCGAATGCCCCCATCACAAAGGCCAGGAAGGTGAAGCGCGAGAGTCCCACGAGTGCCGGCTGGCGATAGTAGGCGGCAATGAGCGGTGCCGCAGCAAAGAGCAGGGCATACATGACCAGGCTGGCCGTGATGTTGAACCAGAACACCGCGTTGTAGTCGCCAGCCGTGGGGTGCTTGAGGTTGATGAGCCCGTTGGTGAAACCCGCGCTCTGGATGTTGCCGGCTATGGCCGTGAAGATGGCCAGCATGCCCACCAGCCCATAGTCGCCAGGCGAAAGCAAACGGGCCAGGAAGATGCCGAACACCACGTTCAGCACCTGCATCGTCCCATTGTTGAGCACGCCCCAAAACAGGCCCTTGGCCGTTTTCTCTTTCAGTGTCTCTGCCATCGCAATTGCAAAGTTAATGATTTCTCGCAAAGTAAAAAGGTTTTATAGCCTGTGTGGTCTTGCTTTTCGGCAAATGTGTGCTATCTTTGCAGCAGGGAACTGAGAAAAAAAGCTGCTTTGTATGAAAGAAATCGCCACCGTCGCCGAGTTGCGCAGCATCCAGCTGGCCTTGCTCGACCACATCACCGCCTATTGCGACGCCCAGGGCATCGTCTACTTCCTGTCGTGCGGTTCGCTCATAGGCGCCCTTCGCCACAAGGGCTACATTCCCTGGGACGACGACATCGACCTTTTCATGCCCCGCGAGAGCTACAACCGCCTGCTGGCCGCCTACCGCGATCCCGACCCGCGCTATGCCCTGCTTGCTCCAGGACGCGCGTAGCACTACCTCTATACCTATGCCAAGGTTATCGACCGCCGCACGCTCGTTGTCGAAGACGAGGTGCCGGGTTACGAGCTGGGTGTGTATGTCGACATCTTTCCGCTCGACTATGTGACCGACTGCCGCTGGCTGCGCCGTCACGTGGTGTGGAAGTACAAGAAGCACATCTACCGCATGCGCCGGTGCAAGATGCAGTCCAACTTCCTGGCTTCGCGCTGGCACTACCTGCTCTACCGCTACTTCCCGCTGCCGCTGCGGGCCATCGACGCCATCATCGGGCACACGCTCACCGGCCACAAGCCCACGGGCACCGTGTGCAACATGACCGAGGCCAACGTCCTGGAGCGCGAGTGCTTCCCGGCCCATTGCATCGAGGGCGAGCGCGTGGAGGTGGAATTTGAGGGCAAGCACTACAAGACCATGCCGGGCTACGACGAGTACTTGCGCCACCTCTATGGCGACTACATGCAGCTGCCGCCCGTCGAGCAGCGCGTGCACCATCACTTTGCCGCCTACTGGCGCGATGCTTAGGGCTGCCCCCATGCTTTTGCCCCCCGAGGAAACGGAAAAGTGTAGTTTTCTGGGCGCGATTTTGATGGAAAAGTGTAGTTTCGGCTTGCTCATTTCGACAGAAAAGTGTAGTTTTGCAATACACAAATCATAAGAAAAGTGTAGTTATGATACTGAAGCGAAAAATAGAAGCCGAGATAAACGCCTATTTCACAAGCCACTCGACCAAGATGATGATCATCGATGGCGCACGGCAGGTGGGCAAGTCGTTTGTCATCAGGCGCCTGGGCCGGCAGCAGTTTGCCAACTACATCGAGATCAACATGGAAGCCGACAAACTGGGCGACCGCCTCTTTGCCGAGGCCAAGACGGTGAAGGATTTCTATCTCGCCTTGAGCATCGTGGCGGGCGACCGCATGAAGGAGCGCGAAAACACCCTCGTGTTTATCGACGAGATCCAGGCCTACGACCACTTGCTCACCTTGGTGAAATTTCTCATGCAAGACCAGCGGTTCACCTACATCGCCAGCGGCTCGCTCTTGGGCATCACGCTCAAGAAGACGCAGTCGATACCCATAGGCAGCATCGTGCGCAAGCACATGTACCCGCTCGACTTCGAGGAGTTTCTTTGGGCCAACGGAGTGGCTCCGGCATTTGTCGACAGCCTGCGCCAGGCTTGGCAAGACAGGACCACGCTGCCCCAAAGCATTCACGACAAGATGATGGCGTTTTTCCGCACCTATCTGCTCACAGGCGGCATGCCCGATGCAGTGAACACCTACATCACCACACATAACATCATCGAGACACGGCAAATCCAAACCGACATACACGACCTCTACGGCGATGACGCGGCAAAATATGAGCAGGCGGCATCGCGTAAGCTGAAAATCATGCGCATCTACCAGATGATACCTTCCAACATGGAGAACCGCAAAAAGCGCATTGTGGCCAAGGATATCGAAGGCAAGCAGGGTAAGCGCATGAACGACTACCTCGATGAGTTTGAATATCTCATTTCGTCGGGCGTGGCACTCGAGGTGAAGGCAGTGAGCAAGCCCAGTTTCCCGCTGATGCAAAACAGCGGCAAAAACCTGCTCAAGCTTTATCTCAACGATGTGGGACTGCTCACGAGTGTGCTCTATGGGCGCAATGTGATGCCCATTTTGCGCGACGAGAGAAGTGTGAACCTGGGAGCGGTCTACGAGTCGGTCGTCGCACAGGAATTGAAGGCCCACGGTCACGACCTCTACTACTACGACAACAAGAAGCTGGGCGAAGTCGACTATCTCACCGACGACCAGCAGCGCCTCTCGGTTTTGCCCATCGAGGTGAAATCGGGCAAGGACTACACCGTGCACAGCGCGCTCGACCGCTTCTTGAGCATCGAGGAGTATCACGTCACCCAGGGGCTGGTATTCTCCAACGAGCGCCGCGTGTGGCACGACCACGGCATCACCTACCTGCCCATCTACTTCATCATGTTTGTGTAAACATGGCAAAGCGAAATTGCAAGAATAAATTTCTGCTATCGACCTTGACCACTCTGAGCCTTGTCGTTTTTATCCTAATACAGTGATGTTGCTTTCTCATTCAGAAGACTGCCTGCATTACCAGTATCCCAAACTAAAGAAGCATCCCACCCCCAAAGAAATATCATCATGGAGCCTCAGTCCGCCAAGCCTTCAGCTGCCCCATAAATAAAGCTTTGTGCCACTCACAGCAGCAATCAGCCTCAAAGGCATATACAGCCCAAAGGGCACCCTTTCAGCAGACTCGTGTTTTGTGGCAAAAACATTTGAATGGTTAAAAACAGGACCAAGAGTTGTCGTTGATCCTGTTTTCCTTTTGTCTTGTATTTAATCCTTATTACTTCGTTTCAGGCTCATGGATGTCAAGAAATTTTTCGGCACACCACAGTTGCCATTTTTGATTTCCTGTCAACTTGTCCATCGGAATGTCGTTTCTGAACTCTGACCGTTTTGGGCCTTTCCAGTTTTTAAAGACTTCATCTACCGGACGAGGCATGGGAATCTTATCAGGGACGGGCAACTCTGGGTATTTGATAGAATAAAGCCCTCGCACAAGGTACTTCGGTTCTCCATTGCGCACTCTCTCCAAGTTAAGTTTATCTTTCATGATAAGGCAAGCATAGGGATCGTAATATGGCAGGTGGGCAACCCCAAAGGCATTCCAGTAAGATCCCGAGCTCTCGATAGAGAACACCTCGTCCATAAATGTGAGGAAATCTATTTTTCCGCCGTCGATCCTGTATTTTTCGTATAAATCATATACTCTTGGGTCGTAGTCGCTGAGGACAAGCTCTGGAGGAAGAAACGTGTAACGCTTTACAAACTCATCATAACCCCAGTCTTTGCCTATGAGCTGATCCATACCACCAAAAATCAAGTCGGCACTCTCGCCCACTATCATCAATTGTACCTCGTCGTTTTTTGCCTCAAGGGCGGCCTTATAGATTTGTGGTTCAATTGAATGAACAGGAGCACACTTGCCTTCCATAACTGTAGGAGTGTAAGTGTCGTAGCACTGCTTATCGATCTTCACATAGTGATGCTTTAAGTTCCACTTCTTGCAATATACGTCGGAGCGTTCAACGTCGTGGTTGAAAACCTTGGTATCATCAGCCACAAATGTGTAGGCATGACTTCCAGGCTTGAGATATGATGCAAGATTGGCACTATCCATTCCACCTGAAAGCAAAATACCTATATTGTCGTATTGCTGATATAGCTTTTCAAATTGCTGCTTGATTTGTAAATCAATTTCTTGAGAGGATGATACCGGAATGCGCTTCTCGACGGGAATCGGCACAAAATTTTTGTGAATCAACCCAGGATAGAAGTCTATGCCTTCTTTGTAAATATAGCGATAAGCTATATATGAGTTTAAGCAAAATTTTTTATCTGTCATAAGTTGTATAATAAATATTATTCAAAATCTTATTTCAAATCAGTAAGGTCACTGCCTCTCATTTTAAAGAGTGCCTCACGAATGATTGACGAAGAAGTCCCTTGAGTATAGGGGAAATATACAATTTTGATTCCAGCCGAGGAGAATTCTTTTTCGTAATTGCGCCATTTTGGTGTATCATACCAATCGTCACCTACAAAAAGTATTTGAGCCCCCAGTTTTTTACATGCAGTCAGTTTGTCCATATCATACTGTGGTACGGCAGCATCTACATATTTAATGCTTCTTATTATCTCAATGCGGTCTTCAAATGGAATCATAGCTTTTTTCCCTTTGTAGGCAACCAAGTCATCAACAGTCACACCCACGATAAGCTTGTCGCACATGCCTTTGGCATTCTTGAGCAGATTTAAGTGACCGATGTGGAATAAATCATATACCCCTGTTGTGTATCCAATTATCATAATGTAAGTTAAGCAAAGTTAAGCAAAATTCATTTTATTTTTGTTGAGTAATATTGAATAACAATTCTACATCTCAACCTCATGCTTGTTATTTAAGCGTTGCAAGTTACAATATTTTTGGAATACCCGCAAAATTAAATTTAACTTTGTGATTTGCAAAAATAGAGCACAATCTATATCTAAGCTTCAATCATTTGTTTGTTTTGCGGTATCTGAATTTTCTTTAACTTTGCACACATCAATTATACAACCAACATGAGACCGATCACTGAAGTTAAAGAACTACGACAAATTCAAATTGCAATTTTGGATCAGGTGGTAGCTTTTTGCGACGAGAATGGCATCAACTATTCCTTAGCTGGAGGCACTCTTATAGGGGCGCTGCGACACAAAGGATATATCCCTTGGGATGACGATATCGATTTATATCTGCCGCGTGAGGACTATGACCGTTTTGTCGAAAAATGGAAAGACACAAGCCACCTGGTAATGCTAAATCCAAACAGAACTAAGCGATATCTATACACTTTTACCAAGATTGTTGACTCCCGTACGATCTTGGAAGAAGACGAGGTGCCAGGATATCAAATCGGAGTATACGTGGATGTATTCCCTATTGATTTTGTTCCTGATGATGAAAGGAAGAGGCATCGACAATTCAAGTTCATGAAATTGGCTTATAAGATGAGACGATGCAAGATGCAAAGCAACTATCTTGACAACCTGTTTCATTATCTATGCTATCGTTATTTCCCGCTACCGTTAGGCTTTATCAACTCTATGATTGAACATATATTGTGGAGAAAGCCTAAATCTTTTCTTGTTTGCAATGTGACCGATGCCAATTTTGGAGAAAAAGGGATCTTTCCTGCAAGATGTTATGAGGGGGAATATGCCTATGTAACCTTTGAAGGAAAGAAGTACAAAGCAATGCCAGGTTATGAAGAATATCTCCGCACTATCTATGGCGACTATATGCAGCTACCTCCTGTTGAACAAAGGGAGCATCATTGGTTCAAAGCCTATTGGAAAGATTGACAGTCTACTCTCGGCAATATATTATTTTCTTTTCTCAATTGGAAAATATGGAGGACTTTGCAGCAATCGACTTTGAGACGGCCAACGGGCAGCCGTCGAGCGTGTGCTCGGTGGGCGTGGTGGTGGTGCGCGGCGGCGTGATTGTCGACGAGAGCTACAGCCTGATATGCCCTGAGCCCGACTACTACAGCTGGTACAACACGCGCGTGCACGGCCTCACCAAGCGCGACACGGCCCAGGCGCCTGCCTTTCCCGAGGTGTGGGCCGGTATTGCACCGCGCATCGCGGGGCTCACGCTGGTGGCCCACAACAAGGCCTTCGACGAGCGCTGCCTCAAGGCGGTGTTCCGCACCTATGGCATGGATTACCCCGACTACCCCTTTGCCTGCACACTGGCCGCCGCGCGCCGCAAGTGGAAACGTGGCACTGTGCCCAACCACAGCCTCGACACCATAGCCCAGCTGTGCGGCTTCGAACTCAAGCGTCATCACAATGCCCTGGCCGACGCCGAGGCCTGTGCCGCCATCGCCATGAAAATCATGTGATGTGGCCGCTGCCTGCCTGTGTGTGCCCCCTCACGACAGCACCACAAGGGGGATGATGAGCAGCAAGGTGAAAACGAGCATGTTGCGCGCCGTGGCACCAAGCAGGCCGTTGAGTTGTGCCCCCTCGCTGCGGCGCAGACGCATCCAGGTGTAGAAGTGCATGTTGATGTAGACCACCGGGGCCAGGAGTGCACACAGAGGCATGGTGTAGTAGATGCGCAGCCACAGCACGGTGAGCACGCCCAGGGCCAGGAAGCCGTTGGCCAGATAGGCCAGCCGGGCGGCCTGCCGGCCGAACACCACCACCGAGGTGCGCTTGCCGGCTTCGCGGTCGTCGTCGACGTCGCGGTAGTTGTTGACCAGCAGCACATTCACGCCCATGAAGCCTATGGCAATGCCTGCCATCACGGCAAAGGGGCCAAACGTGCCCGTCACGACATAGTAGGTAAAAATCACCGGCACCAGGCCGTAGAACAGAAACACCGCCACCTCGCCCAGCGCATGATAGCTCAAGGGATAGGGGCCGGCACTGTAGGCCAGCGCGAAAACGGCCACCAGCACGCCCACAGCCAGGAGCATGAGCCAGTTGTTGTAGTTGTAGCCAGGGTCGACCCAAGCCAGCATGCACAGCCCCACCAGGCAGGTGAGACCCAGAAGCGAGAACATGACGCGGCGCATGACGGCAGGCTTGATGTCGCCCTCGGTCACACCGCGGCGGAAGCCGGCACGGCCCTTCTTGTCGGCACCGCTCTTGTAGTCGTAGTACTCGTTGGCAAAGTTCGACACCACCTGGGCCAGCAAGGCAAAGGCAAGGCACAACAGGGCCGGCGCCAGCCTGAAAGCATGGTTCCACTTGGCCAGTCCCAGGGCGATGAGCACACCGCTGAGCGAGACCGGCAGCGTGCGCAGGCGCACGGCCTCGAGCCATATTTTGAATTGTTTCATGAGCGTTGCAAAATTTTGCGCAAAGTTACTCATTTTGTTGAAAAAATTGTCTACATTTGTAAGACTATCGGCTCACAACCGCACCTACACAAGCACAACGATGAACAAGAATCTGGCAGCACTCATCATCAGCATCACGGCAGCACTCATGCTCTCGGCCTGCACCCACAGGCGTCAGGCCGTGCCCGAACCGCGCCGGGCGGTGTACTACTGGCGCACGGTGTTCAGGCTCGACACGGCCGAGCGGGAGTTTCTGACCCGCAACCACGTGGAAAAAATCTACATGCGCTACTTCGACGTGGTGGCTGGCAAGCAAGGACAGCCCGCGCCCAACGCCACCATCAGGTTTGGCCAGGCCGTGCCACGCGGCATCGAGGTAGTGCCCACCGTGTTTGTCATGAACGACTGCTTGAGCCAGGACACCGCGCAGCTGGCGCGGCGCATCGTGGAGCGTGTGGTGCAGATGAACGCGACCAACGATATCGTCGGCGTGAAAGAGCTGCAGATCGACTGCGACTGGACGCGCTCGACCCAGCAGGTGTACTTCGCCTTTCTGCGGCAGGTGAACCGTGCGCTGCAGGCAAGGGGCATGCGGCTCTCGGTCACCATCAGGCTGCACCAGCTCGCCATGACACCGCCGCCCTGCGACTATGGCGTGCTCATGATGTACAACACCGGCGACCTCACCCGGGCAGGCGACCGCAACCCGATACTTGACCCGCGCGACGTGGAGCCCTACCTGCGCCACATAGCCGCCTACAAGCTGCCGCTGTGCGCGGCCTACCCCATTTTCAGCATCAAGCTGCTCTTTGCCGGCACCACCTACAAAAACATGCTCTACGACGCCGACCTGGGCGACACGCTCGTGTTCCGTCGCGTGGCGCCGCAGCGCTATGTGGTGATATCGAGCCGCGACATGCCCTCGTCGCTCACCGACGACGACACCCACGTCGACGTGGGCGACAGCGTGATTGTGCGCCAGGTGCCGGCGGCCGTCATTCTCGCCATTCACGACGAGCTGGAGCGCCGGCGGCCGGGCATCAACGACCAAGTGATCGTTTATGATTTAGAATCCAGCAATATCAACCACTACCAACAGCACGATTATGAAAAGATTTATCACCCTTAGCCTCCTGATTGTCACAGCCGTGCTCGGCACAATGGCGTGCATCAACCTGGGGCGGCCCAACTACTACATGTTCAGCCTGTTCAACCGAATGCAGATGGGGCGCACCTTCGACACGCGCCTGCAGCAATACTGGGAGAAGTACACCGGCACGCGCCTGCGCGAATACCAAGTGAGCGCCCTGGCCAGCGCCGACCTCGACGACGCGGCCCACAGCGACAACCCCATCGTGAAGAAACTGAGCGACGACGCCGAGATGATGCGCTACGCCAGGCTGCTGCAGCAATACCTGCAGGGCTGCCGAGCCTTGAGCAACGACAGCTGGAACTACCCCAGCAAGGAGCAGATAGATGGCGCCCGGCTCACGATGGAGCAGGTGGGCCGGCAAGCACAGGCCTACGGCGGAACCCGGCTCAAGCCGCAATATGCCCTGCTCTATGTGCGCACCCTGGTGGCACTCGACAAGTGGGCCCAAGCCGGCATCTACTGGGAATCGACAGCCAGCAAGCTGCCCAAGAGCGTGTTTAAAGACATGATGCGCAACACCTATGCAGGCAGCCTGCTGCGCCAGGGCCGCAAGCAGGAGGCCTGCCGCATCTATGCCGAGCTGGGCGACATGCAGTCGATCAAGTGGTGCATGCGTCACCAGCGCAACCTGGCCGGCATCAAGCAGGAGTATGCCGCCGACCCCAACTCGCCCACCTTGGTCTACCTGGTGCAGGACTTTGTGAACAACGCCCAGGAGACCAAAGACCACAACAACGACCCCGAGAGCATGAAATATATCGAGGCCACAAGCATCTACAACAACGAGATCAGGCAGTTTATCGACTTTGCCGTCAAGGTGGTGCAAAGCAAGCAGAGCAAGGTGCCCTGCATGTGGCAGAGTGCTGCCGGATTGCTGAGCTACATGACAGGCAACGGCCCCCAGGCCGAGCAGATGCTCGACCAGGCCATGACGATGCAGGGCACACAGCGCATGCGCGACAACGCCCGCGCCTGCCGCCTGCTGGTGCACGTGGCCAACGCCAGCCAATACTCGCCCCAGTTCGGTTCATGGGCCAAGCAGGAGCTGCAGTGGCTCATGGCCCAGGCCGAAAACGAGGAAGGCACACCGGCCGACAACCACTATGCCGAGGTGCTCGAGCGAGTCACCTTCTCGGCCCTTGCGCCCAAATACCGCCAGTGGGGCCGCCCCGGCGCCGCCATGAGCCTGCTGGCGCTGCCCAACAAGTTTGAAAACGCGCTGTGGCAAAGGTGCGCCTACAACCCCTATGCCGACGACGGCGATGTGGAGTTTCACAGCGACTACAGCCAGGCTCTCGACTCGCTCACCGCCCAGCAGGCCATCGACTACCTGGCCTATACTGAGAGCCGCCCCGGCGACGAGCTGGAGCGCTGGCTGCTCGAGTACAACGGCACGAGTCTCGACAAGACGAAAATGACCGACATGATAGGCACCAAGTACATGCGCGAGGGCCAGTGGGCGAAAGCCGTGCCCTATCTCGAGCAGGTGCCGCTGAGCTACATCTCCAAGCAGGCCATAAGCCGCTACATGGCCCGACGCGACTATCGCGTGGAGCGATGGTTCAAGCACCAAGTCGTGGACCGCGAGGACGACTATGAAGACTGGAGCACGCCCACTGTAGTGAGCCACAATCAGAAACTCGACTTCTGCCACAGTGTTGTCGCACTCGAGCGCCAGCTTAGGGCCGCCAGCGGCGCCGAGCAGCAGGCCCGGCTGCACTACGAGCTGGCCACCCTGCTCTACCAGGCCAGCTACAAGGGCGACTGCTGGTACTTGACACGCTATGGCCAGAGCTTCTACGACACCATGTGCTACACTGGCGAAGCCGACCTGATACAGCAATCGATCGCGCATCTGCGCGCCACCAAGAGCGAGGGCTCGCTTGCAATGCAAGAGAAATGCCTCTACGCCCTGGCCTTCATTCCCCAGGGTGCCGACCTGTTTGACACCTACTACGACTCGCGCTACGTGGCCCACAAGCGGCTCAACCGCGCCAGCCCCCGATATGTAGAGATGGCCAACCTGAGCAATTTCTACAACAAGCACCACGCCCGGGTGTCGCCCTACGTGGCCCATTGCGACGTGCTCAAGCAGTTCAGGCAGTTGAACACGCCGGACAAGCCGCACAAGAAGAACGGCACCTCACCGCGGCGCCGGCGCCGCGGCTGAACGGGCCCACACGGGCAATATTAAACCTTAATTCCGCAACACTATAATTTAACTTTATTTATAAGTTCCTGAGCAACAAAAAGTTGCCCAGGATTTTGCCATGTCAGAATTTTCACTTATCTTAGTGTTGCAAAAAGAAAACAA
>Ga0256404_1001533_pt1 | contig 55172 bp, 50 predicted proteins | sample RumenRJG_01DNA_FD_185990 | JGI IMG/M metagenome (GOLD analysis project Ga0256404, IMG submission 185990) | Bovine rumen microbial communities from Lethbridge, Alberta, Canada - RJG_01 | ecosystem: Host-associated > Mammals > Digestive system > Stomach > Rumen | place: Canada: Alberta | collected... | reverse complement strand
AGATGATCTGACCTGTGATCCTGATATGGCGCAGATGTATTTAGAAAGTATTAATGCTCCGGATAAAGGTATTGGATATACTGCAGGAGGGCATGGAAATGCGATGTATCACTCAGATGAGTTGGTAGCATTTATACATGAAAAGGTTTTAGAAAAATGAGATACAGTCGGGGTAATAAAATCGCTGTCAAGACCTCAATTTTCCGGATGAGCCGAAAATCTATAATTACACTTTCCTTATTACGATCTCAGCTGTAAAGCCGCCGCCTTCGCGGTTCTTCAGTTCAAGACCGCCGCCCATTTTTTCCATGAATCTGGAAGCAAGATAAAGTCCCAGGCCACTTCCGTCTTTGCCTGAACTTGAGGCTTCTGATCCACGGAAAAACTTGGCGGTAAGCATGGCGAGTTCTTTTTCGGGTACACCGGGACCTCTGTCTGAGAGGATCATGCGGATATTATCCGGTTCAGTCTTATATGAAACTTCCAAAGCGGTTCCGGCGTATTTGAATGAATTGCCGGCGATGTTGTCTATGACCTGCTCAAGCCTAAGCTTATCAACAAGGATAAGACATTCGGGAACAGGTGAAGTTTGTTCAACTGTGCCGTAGAATCTGAGGTCTTTTATCATGTCTTCAATGATAAGAGAACTTTCCTCACGGGGTGTGACTTTAAGTTCGTCAAGGTCATCGAGAGCTGCACGAAACATATTATCCACGAGTTGTTCGACTGACTGGGCCTTGGACTTGATAACAGACACTTTTTCCTGAACATCCGGATCTTTGTACTTGATCTCCATGACTTCGCATGTGGCCTTGATCGTTGCTACAGGCGTCTTTATATCGTGGGAGAGCTCTGCTACGAGTTCCTGCTTGCTCCTGTTAGCGGCAGCTTCGCGTTCTGAAGACTGTTTCAGTTCTTCCCTCATGCGGTCAAAGGATTCCGTGAACGCGCCGAAATAGTTGTGTTTATCCATGTTGAGGGGTGCGTCGAGATTACCCTTTGATACATTGGCAGCAAAAGAAGAAAGCTTGTTGAATGGTCTGATATAGAAATACCAGATGATGACAAGAAGGATCATGCCTGCCGCATAGATTAGTGCAAGCATCGTTATGAGCTGGCTTTGCGAATTTCTAACCAGGGCTTCATGTTCATCAGTTCTCGCATTAAATGCGATCTTGCCCTTGATCACGCCGGCTTCCATGTAATCGAAAACCGACATGTCTTCCTTGATGAAGTAGCTGTTTACTGATTCATAATTATCATCTGAGAGGAGGACTATATCGCAGGAGTATTCCTTCTCGAGCGCATCGATGTCGGTGCCTGAAGAGAGCTTGCCGGAGATCTCATCGCACTTTGTGTTGAGGTCTAACATGTTGATCTTGTAGGCGGTCTTCTTGCCGATGCTGTTCCACAGAAACAGGCCGCATCCGAGGATAAGGACGGTGTAGATGATGGCGATTATCCGGATCTTCATCAGTTAGTCTCCAGAATATATCCTGTGCCCCAGATGGTCTTGATGAACCTGGGCTCGTTAGGGTCTTCCTCGATCTTTTCTCTAAGGCGCCTGATATGGACATTCAGTGTGCTGTCCGAGTAGAATGAGTCTCCCCAGACTTCGTCGAAAAGCTTTTCCTTCGTGACTATCGTGTTCCTGTGCTCGTAAAGGCAGGAAAGAAGCGCGAATTCCTTTGATTTAAGGTTAACAACGCGGCCTTCGACCGTGCAGCTCATGGTGGCAGGATCGACAGTGAAGTTCTCTGTGGGAGCTTCCTTGGTGCCGCTTAACTGCTTTACGGCTTCAAGCCTTTTGAGCTGGACCTTAACCTTGGCCAGGAGAACGCTTAATGTATAAGGCTTCTTTATATAATCATCACCACCGATATTAAGTGCCACGAGGACGTCGTCATCGCTCTGGCGGGCGGAGATGAAGAGGATGGGCGTTTCGTACTTCTCGCGCAATGTCTTGCAGAGGGCAAAGCCGCTCTCGTTGCCTAAGTTGATGTCGAGAAGGAAGATGTCTGCCGTGTTATTTTCGAGAAATGACAGGCATTCTTCGGAGGTTGATGCGATGGCACATGTTACGCCGAACATCTCAAAATATTCCTGCGTCATGCGGGAAAGATCTTGTTCGTCGTCGATTATTAAACAGTTATAATTCATATTTCGAAGTATAGCACAAGATGAGGGCAGGGAACGGGGGAGCCATCTCATGTAAGAAACAGTTAAGAATTGAGCAAGGCTTGCGTAAAGTATTCCTTCTGCAGGAGTCGTACAATCGGCAGTGTAAGAATTCTGACAAAAACAATTTGGAAAGGGAAAAACAAAATGACAACAACAGTACTTAAAGCTACAGACCTCTGCAAGACATTCTCCAATGAGAGCGTTCAGCAGCACGTTTTAAAGAATCTTAACCTTGAGATCAGAAAAGGCGACTTCACGGTAATCATGGGAGACTCCGGCGCAGGCAAGAGCACACTCCTTTATTCGCTCTCCGGAATGGACCGTCCGAGTCTCGGCGCAGTCCTCTTTGGAAACGAGGACATCTCAAACTACAGCAACGACAAGCTCGCACTCTTCAGAAGAAAGCATTGCGGATTCGTTTTCCAGCAGAACTACCTTAACGATACCATGAGCGTCATGGATAACATCATCGTTTCAGGTCTCCTCAAGAGCCGTGACAGAAAGGCGATCGCAGCCAGAGCCAAGGAACTCTTAAAGCAGGTGGGACTTGATGAGAGCTGCTTTGGCAAGTTCCCGAACCAGTTATCCGGCGGTGAAAAGCAGAGAGTAGCGCTCGTAAGATCAGTTATCAACGAGCCTGAGATCCTCTTTGCAGATGAGCCCACAGGCGCACTTAACTCACAGAACACAGCGGCAGTATTGGATATCCTCACCGAAATGAACAGAAGAGGACAGAGCATCGTAATGGTTACACACACAGTCGCAGCGGCCGAGAGGGGCAACCGCATCCTCTACTTAAGAGACGGTGTCATCTGCGACGAGATCACGCTCTCACCTTACGAAGGCCAGAATCAGGAACGCCATAAGCAGCTACGCGCATTCCTCGCAGATATGGGGTGGTAAACATGAATTCATTATTCTTCATTGCAAAAAACAATATAAAAAAGCATAAAGGCGAGGTTGCGATCCTTTTCACGCTGATCTTCATCTCGGCACTGCTCCTTTTCTCAAGCCTCTCACTCATGATGTCAGCAACAAACACGATCAATGAGTGTGATGAGAAATATCATGTGGCAGATCTTATGGCATTTGGTCCCGGTATCACACTTGAGGATATGGAAGAAGATTTAAAAGACGTTGAAGGAATCGAAAGAGCTGAGTTCGTGCCCATGCTTGCCACAAATTCAGATTATTACTACAATGACATGACTGAAGCTGATTCTTTGTCGTATCAATTCTATTTTTTCGACGCATCACATCCGACGTATCTCAACGCTTTCCCTGAAGAGTTTAAGGACTTAAAGGATGACGAGATCGTTCTGCCCTATTACATGTCTTATACGGTTAATGCCGGAGACAGCTTTAATGTAAAGCTTGCAGATAAGACTTATGCTTTCAAGGTCAGGGGATTTGTCGAGAATCTTTATTTCGCGACATCAATGAACATAACCGGTTATTATTCTCTCGTAAACCACAAGGTTTTCGATGAGATGGAAGCAAAGCTTGATCCTACGAATTCCTTCGCAGTTGCGTTGTTCAAGACCAAAGAAGGCACTGATCTTCACGAATTCGATCTGAAGGTCCAGAAAGCTTTTCCGGGCGATGCTCAGATCGATAGCGTCGACCGTGACACGATGAATATTGCGACAACAGGCATGACAAATATCGCTACTTCGATCGTTCTTATCTTCACGATAATGCTGATCGTAATGGCTGTGATCATCATGCACTTCTCGATCAAGAATTTTATCGAGCTCAACGTACAGAATATCGGATTGCTCCAGGCTACCGGCTACACGGCAAAGGAACTCCGCTTTGCATGCGTCATGGAACAGCTGATCATAGGCATGATCGCTACAGTTATGGCTATTGCAGCAGGCATTTTCTTAAGCAAGCCTTTGAGCAGCCTCTCAGGCATGATGATGGGTCTTTCAGGCTTCTCCGGAATCTCAATTCCCGCGCTCATCGCAACTCTTATCGGAATCCCGGTCATGGTCTTCATCGGTTCAATGATCGCTACGACATCTTATAAGAAACTCACTGTTCTCGAAGCTTTGAGAAGCGGCATAACAGCACATAACTTCAAGAAGAATCACTTTCCTCTTGAGACAAGCTGCCTCCCGTTAAATCTCGCAATGGCCGGAAAGAATATTTTCGGATCACACAAGAAGAGCATATTCATTACAGTCATCGTTGCAGGACTTGCGTTCTCGACATGCCTCGGCTTCACACTTTTCCAGAACTGGGCACTCGACCAGTCAGCTCTTCTTAAGCTCGTCGGATTTGAATCTTCAGACCTTCAGGCTCATGCACCGGGCGACAATGAGTTCGTAAAGGACATGCGCAATAATCCTGAGGTTGAGAGCATCAATACCTGGACAACATTAACAACAATGGAAGTTACTTATCGTAATAATTCAACTTCACTCGGAATCGATGTTTACGGAGATGTTAATAAGCTCAGAAATGAATACGTCATCGAAGGTCATCTGCCTCAGAATGAGAACGAGATCGTCCTTACTGTAGTCGAAGCTGACATCATCGGTGTGTCACTGGGAGATAAGGTCAATGTTAAGTCCATGGTAGATGACGGCACGGTAGCCTATACAGTCAGCGGCATCGACCAGAAGATCAACAACATGGGCAAGAAAGCGGTCATGACCGAAGAAGGTGCAAAGCGTCTGAATCCTGACTATGAATTCCAGGATGTGATCATCTTCCTTAAAGATTCATCCAAGTGCAAGGATCTGAAAAAACAGTGGGAAAAGGATTATCCTGACATCCAGTTCACACTCGTTGAGGACCTCATCGGATCAACGATCGAGACAATGAAGTCAGCAATGGAAGCAATCTGCGTTATCTTTATCATCGCAACATGCTTCGTTGTAATCCTTACACAGCTCCTTCTTACCAGAGCGCAGGTCATCCGCGAGAGAACCGATCTCGGTGTATCGAAGGCCCTCGGTTACACATCAGGCGAACTCATGAGAAGAACCCTTATGACAAACATGCCGACTATTGTACTCGGCATCGTACTGGGAATCGTGATGCACTATCTGTTCTCTAACCAGCTGATCCTCCTGGGACTTTCATCCTTCGGCATCAGACAGAACAGCTTCAACACATCTCCTGTCTGGATCCTGGTAACCGCAGCGATCATCCTTGTCTGCGCAGTTGTTACAGCATTCTTCAGCGGCATGGGAATCACAAAGCTTGAGCCTGTAAAGATACTGAAAGAGGAATAAGGAAATGTCTGAAGGGGCTGTCTCATACGTGAGACAGCTTCCTTTATTATGAGTAAAAAGTGATGCAACATTTTTCGATCGCCGATTGTATGTATGGTATCAGGTTCTTGAATGAAAACTATATAACAATGGAGATCAAAAACTATGAAGAATAATAAAAGAATACTTTTAACGAAGGCTGCAGCAATAGTATCTGTTATAGCTCTTACGGCAGGTGCTTTTACGGCATGTACAAAGAGCAGCGGAAGAAAGTACAAAACTCACAGAAAAGCCACTGCAACAACTGCCGGGACTACTGATGGAACTCCTGACGGGACAACAGACGGTACGATAGAAGCCGGAAAAGACAGTGATGGTTGGAATATCTGGGAGAGGAACGAAAAGGGAGTTGAATTCCTTCAAATATCGAATTCAGGCATTCACGGAAGACACACCGCGATGGACTATCTTTTGTTCAGAGTATATAACTCCGAAAAAGATGCTAAGAAAGCATATGAGGACTTGTATAGGGAATTTAAGAAATTTGATAAGGGGAGAACCTGGGATGAAGGAGAGAACTGGTTCATATCTGAAGAGCCCGGTGTGTGCGATGCCTCGATAACATCTATGCTTTATCTTGAGGGCAATGTGATAATCTGGGCAGAAATTGATATACGAGGCTGCGGAGAGACATGTGAAACTTTTGAGACTCAGGAAACTGCTGAGACAACGGTAAAAGTATTTGACAGGAGTACTCTTAAAGATTACATCCTGAATAATGTTCCGGAGATCATCAGGTTTGTTAACGAGGTTATTCTCGAAAAATAACTGCTTTTAGTTACTCTTGTTCTGTTTTATATCGAATTTTGTGAGCCATACATAGTACATGCAGAGTTCAGCCATTTCGGCTTCGCTCTCTTTCATGCCGCGCTCGAACCAATCGCGGGCGATAGCGTGAACTGCTCCCATGGAGCCGACGATACAGTAATGAAGTTCAGGACTGCACGTGTTCAGCTGGCTTTCAATATATGAAGGTATCTTTGCGAAAATGGTTATGAATAGATCGGCCTTTTGAAGCATGGTTACAACCGCTGTGTTTTCTTTGACTACAGTGAAGAAATCGATAAACCATTTTCTGGGGTTTTTGATGTAGATCGGATCTTTCATCTTTTCAATAAGAGCTGTTCCTATGGTCCGTTCTAATTCCAGAACGATGTTTTCTTTTGTCTTGTAATTGCGGTAGAAAGACTGTCTTGATACACCGGCGCGTCTTACAAGTTCAGATACAGATATTTCCTTGAATTCTTTTGTCTTCAGCAGTTCTAACAAAGCGGTGCAGATCGATTCACGGGTAATCCTGTTTGCTTCATTATTTGAGAGGTGACGCTGATTGTTTGAAGTATCCTGTGACATGTTAAATTGCTCCCAATGACTTAAGCGGTGTTACAAATTGTGCGGAGACTGTAACAATTATATATGCGTGAATTGACTTGGATAAATGCCGATGTTACAGTCAAATAATCATCTTGATGTTACAAGTGTGACACCAGCTTTGTCAATAAGCTGTTTGCCGGTGATCTCAGATGTAATACGAATGAATTCAGTCCAGGACGGATCCTATGGAAATAAATGCGAAAAAAGCTCTGGTTATCCTCAATGCTTCAGCCGGAATCGGGAATGCAAATGCGGCCGGTAATGCTGTTGCGGAATCACTTGCTTCAGATGGTTATGAAGTTAAGACCGTCAGGATCATGACTGATGAAAAAGTCTTAGTAGGTGCAGGATTTCCTGATGATTCCGGTCTTGTCGTTTGCTGCGGCGGAGACGGTACTCTTAATCAGGTTTTAAACCGTTATTCCGGATCGGAAACACTCCCGGAGTTTGCATATATTCCTTGTGGCCATACGAATAGTTTTGCCAAATCACTCGGCATATCAGAAGATACCGTAGCCGCGGTTGATACTGCTGTAAGAGGCAGGTCATGCAAATGCGATTACGGAAAAGTAAATGACAGATCCTTTAATTATGTTGCCTCATTCGGATCGGCTGCGACAATGACTTTTGTTACCAGCCAGCAGATGAAAAAAGTATTCGAGTATTCGAAGCACATATTGAGAGCTATAGGCGAATTGCATATGAATATGGGAGAGAGTTTTCATATGGCAATCGAGACCGACGCCGGAACATTCGAAGATGATTACATCTTCGGAGCTATATCGAACTTAAGTGCAGTTGATGGCGTATATTTTTCGGATGAGTCACTCAAGAATAACGATGGAATAATGGACCTGATGCTTATCAGGAGACCCGGCACTCGTTATCAGGCGAAGGAAGTCCTTAATGCTCTGAGGGAAGGTGCCATTGATCACCCTTTGATTCAGATAAAACACATTACAAGAGGTTCTTTTACTTCCACATCTGATATTGCCTGGTCATTTGACGGTGAATTCGGAGGAATTCAGAAGCAGGCGAAGCTGGAAGTGATTAAAGAAGGTCTTACGGTAAAGGTCCCTTAACACAGGAAACTGTTTATAATCACATCTTTTCGAGGACCACAAGTTGTGCATACTTATTTTTTTGGGTGCATATGTATCTGAATCCCTGCTTCTGAAACCTGGATGCTATTTCTTCAGATGAGAAGAACTCACCGTTGATATTGCGGCAGATAAAGTTAAGTGCTTTGCGCATTATCAGCGGAAGATTTGGGTCAGCGATATAGATCCTGCCTTGAGGCTTAAGAACGCGGAATGCCTCCTTCTCAAATGCCTCTTTATCCGGGAAATGATGATATGCCATACATGCCGTAAGAGTATCAAAATACGAATCTTTAAACGGTGTGTTCTCGCAGGAACATTCCTTGATATCCATATCGGGGCATTTTTGACGTGCGACATCAAGCATATTCGGTTCAACATCGATCCCGTGAGCTTCGATATCCTCAAATTCACTGAAGGTCTTGAGTATTGTCCCGGTTCCGCATCCGACATCAAGAACTCTGTCACCTCTTCTAAGTCTTGTGTATCTGTATAAGAGTTCATAGAATTTACGCGAAAGTTTTCCTTCGAAATGGTCGTCGTATTTATCCGCTCTTTTGTCAAATCTGAAATCTCTTTTTTCCATGTGTTAACTCCTTTCTTTTTCTGCTGCAAGAAAAGCTCCTGCAGCCATTAATATGAATGCTGATATGAAAAGTAATGACGGGATCTTGGGGAAGAGGACAATTGATATAACTGCACCTGCAAAAGGAGCAAAAGCATAAAATGCTGAAGTTTTTGCAGCGCCTATATACCGCTGGGCATATATGTATGTGTAGATGCTTAATCCGTAAGCGAAGAATCCGAGTATGGCTGCGAAAAGAATATAAGGTGAAAGAGTCAATTGCTCTTTTGAGATGAGTGCAACAATGACTGATCCTGTTCCGGAGCCGAAGCCCTTGATGATAACGATCTTGGCGGGATCGTTGCTTGAAAGCTTTCTGGTGCAGTTGTTCTCCAGACCCCAACAGCAGCAGGCCAGAACAGCAAGCAAAGAATGAATGGAGAATGTAAGTGATGAGATGTCACTTAACGAGAGGAGCATGCTTGCGGCAGTAATGAGGATGATGGCTGCCCATAACCTGATTGATATCTTTTCCTTAAAGATCATCAGCGCGATCAGAGCGGTGGCGACGATCTCAAAGTTGTTAATGAGAGATACTGATTCAGCGCTGGAATTCTTAAGTGCATTCATGAGCAGTACAGGTGCTGCTATATCCAATACAACCATAAGGATCAGGTATGGCAAATCCTTATATGTAAATGATGATTTGCAGGTCTCTTTGTTTTTCCGGAAAAATGAGACAATGCTCATTCCGGTTGCAGCTCCAAGATATAGAAGACCTGCCATAAATGCAGGCGGTATCCTGTCCAATAGTATTTTTGAGAAAGGTGTGCTTATCGCGTAGAGCAACGCAGCATAAATTGCATATCTGATGGCTTTGCTGTTTTTCATTATTGTCACTTCCTGAACACTTTGTTCGGTAAAATGATATAATCCGGTATATAGCCAAACAATAATCAGACTTTGCGATATGTCCGTTAATGAACATATCTCCAAAAATGTACGGTAACTTAAATGGACAGACGACAGCAAAAGACAAGAACGGCAATCTACGATGCATTGACCAAACTGCTTAGAAAACAGCGGTTTGAAGATGTTACGGTGCAGCAGATAATCGACGAGGCAAATATCGGAAGAAGTACATTCTATTCTCATTTTGAGACAAAGGACCAGCTGCTTGAACAGATGTGTGATGAGATGTTCTCGCATGTCTTCTCTGAATCCCTTCTGCCTGAGAAGAGTCACGATTTTTCAGATAATCATGAGAATATGAGAGCTTTGCTTGAACATATTCTGTGGCACATAAAAGATCATGAGGATAACATCAGCTCCATTATGTACGGAGAATCTGAGAAAATATTTACCCGGTATTTTTCCGGCTATCTTGAGAATGCCTTTGGCGGCATGATCGCACAGCTGGACGTGGATGTGTCTGTGGAATTCAAGAAGCAGTTCGTTATAGGAAGCTTTATAAATACTGTAAAGTGGTGGATAAGTTCCGGCCTTAAGGAAAGCCCTTCAGAGATCATCGATTCGTATTTGAAGTGCATGCGCAGGATGTAATTGTCTGGAGTTTGCAAATCACTTAAAAGGGTTTGTTTTTGAAATAAACAAAATATTAATATTTTATCCATAGGTTTTTCCGGATTGACATGCAAAAATATAACCGTGAATTGATTCAACTCGGATTTGGATGATTTTATTATGAACAGTATGTCTGAGAAGAAACAGACCGACAGGAAAAGCGGTTTTATAAACAGGATGATGCATTATCTCGTGAGTAATGCATATTCGTTTACTGTTGCGACGATGGGTATTGTTCATGCAACGCTTCTTATCATCTTCTGGATTGCCGGAGTCAAGGAACTGGTCCAGTTTAATGTCTTAAGTGTAATCATCTATATCTTCTGCTATATTCTCTGCCGTACAGATCATCTCCTGCCGGTATATGCGAGCATCATCCTCGAAGTTACGACATATACGGTGGTATCCACTTATTATGTCGGTCTCCGCTGCGGTACATATTGCTTCCTGTTCTCGATAATCCCGATAATCATTTACTTCGGAAGCCGCCTGTTCAAGGGGAAGAGCAGATGGAGCATAGTACTTATGCTCATTCTCAACTTCTTAACGTTTATCGTTTTGTATGCAAGTTTCTTCTCCCAGCCTCCTGTCTATGAAGTAGCACCTGCGATAATGCTCGTGCTGGTCATCTTCTCAGCATTCGCGATGGTCTTTGCCACGATGTTCTACAATGCGATGTATATCTATTCAAGTGAAAACGAGGTGGATTCTCTCGAGAAGAAGAACAGGCAGCTGTCTGCTGACGCCAGTGAAGATGCATTAACGAATATATTGAACAGAAGAGGTTTCCTGCCGCTGGTAAATTCCCTTATGGATTCTAAGTATCCGCGTTTCAGCGTTGCTTTCTGTGACCTTGATGACTTCAAGAGAGTAAACGATTCATACGGACATGAAGCAGGAGATGAAGTCTTAAAGCACGTTACCACAATGATCAAGCAGGAACTTCCCGGAAGCGATATATGCAGATGGGGCGGCGAAGAGTTTGTAATCCTTCTTAACGGCTGTGATCTTCCTGCTGCCAGGAGCAAGGTTGAACGTCTGAGAAAGAGTATCGAATCCAACCCTACGGAATTCTTTAACAAAAAGATATTCGTAACGACAACTATCGGACTTGAAGAATATTCTGATAAGTATAAGACTCCGGAAGAATTGATAAAAGTTGCTGATACCCGTATGTATTATGGAAAGCAGCATGGTAAGAATATCCTGATATATGAGGATGCGGAATAATTAGGACCTGATTAACCGGTGCTGATTAGATAATAAAGACTGAGGCTTAAAAGCTTCAGCCTTTTTAGTTTCAGGATCAAGAACTTAATAAAATCTTAAGAATTTTCATTCTGTTATCTTAATCTTCGTAAGGGTAGAATAACATTGACTTCCGGGGAGGGACATATATGACCAATATACTTATTTGCGATGATGAAAAGGATATCGTTAATGCGCTAAAGATCTATCTTAACGATCCTGATTATGTGATTTTCGAGGCTCACAACGGAAAAGAAGCTGTCGATACCATCAGCGAAAATGACATACATCTGGTACTCCTGGATATCATGATGCCGGTTATGGACGGCATTGAAGCCATGTCACGCATAAGGCAGATATCCAACGTGCCGATTATCCTTCTTACCGCAAAAAGTGAAGATGCCGATAAGGTGCTGGGTTTAAATGTCGGAGCAGATGATTACATAACCAAACCTTTCAGCCCTTTGGAAGTCTGTGCGAGAGTCAAATCACAGCTCAGAAGATATTTAAGTCTTGGTGCCGGAGCGAAGAATAATCCGGTCGTCCTGACCATCGGAGGATTGGAGCTTGATTACAATGCAAGAACCGTAACTCTGGATGGAGAGAATATCTCGTTAACGAAAAAGGAATTCGAGATATTAAAACTCCTGATGGAAAATCCCAACCGTGTGTTCTCGCCAAAGGAGATCTACCGTGAAGTATGGCATGAAGATCCTATGGGTGCAGACAACACTGTGGCGGTGCACATCAGACATTTAAGAGAGAAGACAGAGATCGATCCCGCTGATCCGAGATATATAAAGGTGGTTTTCGGACAGGGTTATAAGATCCAGAAGGGGAAATGATATGAAGAAATTCTTTAGGACATATTGGGGCAAGGGATTGCTCTATGCGGCTGTTATCCTGTCAGCCTTATTGCTGATGGCATCCGTATTGGGAGCAGGTTATATGGTCCTTGACGGATATTACTTCAGAACCGAGGAAGTTATCCGCGAAGAGAAAATAGAATTAATGGCACAGGATACATCCCAGGATCTTTTCTATCAATACTTTGATGTGTATAGCGGTGAGTTTAAGTTCAAAGATACATCTGACTTTGGAAACTTTATCTTCAGGATTGTAGATGAAGATGGAAAGACATATGTTAAGTCCGGGTCATCACCTGACAGCTACACTTACAAAGCGTACTATGCTGTAATCCCTCCAGAGGTTCAGAATTCAGGGAATGAGTATTGGATACACTCATTACAGGATCCGGAGGATTATGTGGGGCAGCGCGAAAAGAATAATGCGGATGCCAAGATCTATACGATGGAATTCTCTGTCGTTTCTGATAACAGTTTATATGACAGATTTACTGTTTACAGCAAGGTCCATCATCTTCTTTATTCTCTTAAGACAGGCATCTATGTCATAGGTGTATTGGCATTTGTATTATTGATCGTATCTTTTATATCGCTCATGTGTGTAGCCGGAAGAAAGCCCGGAAAAGAAGAGATCGTTCCCTGGTATTTTCATAAACTGCCTTTCGATATAGTCACTGCAGGATATCTCTTCTTTGTGGCCTCGATCCTCATGCTGTTTGCAACTTACAGTGATGAATTAGGCTTTATGGCTGCAGGGTGCTGTGCTGTTTTCCTCCCGCTTTTTTGCATGAGTATTGCGGTAAGGATAAAGACTCACACGCTTATAAGGAACACCATCATCTACAAGGTGCTTTCGTTCCTGTGGAGAGGCCTTAAGGCACTGGGAAGAGGCGTAGTGGCTGTATTAAAGAATATGAAGATCCTTTATAAAGTCATAATCGCTTTGGTGGTGCTCATGTTCATCTGGGCTGTAGTGATCCTCTTTGATCATTTAACGCTTGATGCAATGCTCTATGCGTTCACCATTCTGTTTGTAATACCTTTCATACTTTTTGTTACACTCCAGATCGATAAGGTGCTGAAGGGTGCAAAAGAACTTTCTGAAGGTAATTTCGATTATGTGATCGATACCAATGGAATGCTCCCCGGCATAAGAAAGCATGCTGAAAATCTTAACAGCATCGCCGGTGTTCAGAAGATCGCTGTCGAAGAGAAGCTCAAGAGCGAAAGGATGAAGACAGAGCTCATTACTAATGTGTCTCACGATATCAAGACACCTCTTACTTCAATAATCAACTATGCTGATCTTATCTCGAAAGAGGAGACGGTGAGTGAGAAGTCGAAAGAGTATTCTGAAGTTCTCGTAAGGCAGTCGAAGAGACTTAAGACACTTCTTGAAGACCTTGTCGAAGCATCAAAGGCATCGACCGGAAATCTTGAAGTCGACCTTCAGCCTTGTGATGCGCAGATCTTTGTTACTCAAAGTGCCGGCGAATTTGAAGAGAAGATGAAAGAATACGATCTTACCCTCTTTACTTCAGTGCCTGATGATCAGATAAGGATCATGGCAGACGGCAGGAGAATGCAGCGTATCTTCGATAATCTTCTGAACAATATCTGCAAGTATTCTCTTCCCGGTACGAGAGTATATGTGGACCTCACTGAGAATGCTACAGAAGCGGTATTCACATTTAAGAATACTTCCAAAGAGCAGCTTAACATGACAGAAGCAGAACTTATGGAAAGATTCACGAGAGGTGATTCTTCAAGAAATACAGAAGGAAGCGGTCTCGGATTATCTATTGCCGGTAATCTTGCAGAACTGCAGAATGGCAGTCTCAGACTTACGACAGACGGAGACTTATTTAAAGCGACGCTTACTTTCCCTAAGATCTGATAAGAATAAAGATTAACCCTAAGGGCTTTCCATGATGAATGGAGAGCCCTTATTCATTTCACTGTGTTGGGTGAGATATCCGGCGTTATAGTTTATAATGGTCACTATATTTCGAATTGTTTTTTTAGGAGTGTGTATGAAGGGAGTTAAGAAGTTCTTTAAGGCTTTGTTTGCCATTGTCCTTGTTCTTGTTGTTCTTGTGGCAGCATTGCTTGTATGGCTGACGATAGTCGAATACAGACCGCAGCCCACTGAAACAGTTGCTGTCCAGCCTTTGAACGGACAGACTAAGAAACTGTCTACCGGTGATTCTATCAAGCTCGTGGCATGGAATATCGGTTATGCTGCTCTGGGTGATAATGCTGACTTCTTTATGGACGGCGGCAAGATGGTCTACTCTGCTGATGAGGAAAGAGTAAGGACAAACCTTAATGCGATCATAAGTGAAGTTAAAGCTCAGGATCCGGATATCTTATTGCTCCAGGAGATAGATGTTAACAGCGACAGAAGCTATCACATGAACCAGCCCAGATACTTTGAAAACCTGGGTTACAGCAACAGTGCATTTGCAAATAATTTCAAAGTCGAATTTGCACCTTTCCCGATCCCGCCTATGGGTAAGATCGATTCAGGCATAGCTACTTACAGTAAATTCGCAACAAATTCTGCCACCAGAATTCAGCTTCCCTGTCCTTTCTCCTGGCCTATAAGGACATTTAATCTTAAGAGATGTCTTCTTATCACCAGGATTCCGGTAGAAGGCGGTAAGGAACTTGTTATCGTAAATCTTCATCTTGAAGCTTATGACGAAGGTGAGGGAAAGGCAGCTCAGGCTCAGATGCTTATGGATGTATTCCGTGAGGAAACAGCTAAGGGTAATTATGTAATTGCGGGCGGAGACTTCAATCAGAGCTTCTCTAGTGTAACGGTTAATTATCCAGTCTTACCGAAGCAGTGGCAGCCGGGTGTTATGGATGTAAGTCCTTTTAAGAATGAATGTCAGTTTGTAATGGATAACAAGGTGCCCACATGCAGGTCACTTTATGCTCCCCGTGCAGGTAATGATCCGTTTTCGTTGCAGTACTATATTATCGACGGATTTATTCTTTCCAATAACATTAAGCTGGAATCTTATGAGGTCCGTGATCTTTCTTTCGAAAACAGCGATCATAATCCACAGATCATGAAGATAACTTTAAAGTAACTTCAGGGATCATTTTCGCGAAAAAAGTATACCTACAAAAAGCCTCCCTAAGAATAGGGAGGCTTTTTGCGTGCTTCACTTTTATGGATAAGAGGTTTTGATGTCTGATCACCCTTGAGACAGGTCAAATACTCTAACTTATCTATTTAAACTTATGCAGGATCGTCAGGATCAATACCGTTAAGCTGATTGTCAATAACTGCATTGATGGATTCAATAGAACTATTGTGAGCTGTAACGGAATCTGCTGCTGCTCTTGCCTTGTTAATGTAGGAACCGATACCAACAACAAGAACGCCTGCAAGTATTACGATGATGGCGATAACAAGTACCATCTCAACAAGTGTGAAACCCTTGCGTGTCTTTCCGATTTTTCTCATAAGCGACCTCCCCGAATTAATAAGTGCTTCTGATGAAACAAATATATCACAGATAGTTCACATTGTGTTCATATTTTTCATAATTTCTTCCGATTTGTGCGAGTTGCCAATCAAAATCTGGTGTTTTTGTGCAAAATGTTGCGAATTGCCCGAAAATTCAAGGCTTCTGGACACTGTTAAGCGCGGATAATGACCTTCTGAGACAAAAAATCTTATAAAAATATATTGATATCTTACATCTGAAATATGAATTATGAACGCGAAATGTGTTTACAAACTGTTAATAAATTCATTTTTGAATGTGAATAATAACTGATTGTCAAAGAGAATAAAACAAGGTATACTTTCAAAGTTCCAACCGGATGATTAGCTCAGCTGGCTAGAGTACATGCTTGACGTGCATGGGGTCACAGGTTCGAGCCCTGTATCATCCACCATACCAACCCGGGTGTTTTAATGCATTCGGGTTTTCTTTTTTATGTTTACATTTTCTATAGGGAGGAGCAGAATGAGCGATTTTGAAAGACTTGAAAAGCAACTGGAGTTCATCAGAGAGATCGACAAAGAGAAGTCGATCAAACGCCAGAATTATCTGACTGACTGCGAGACACATGAAAATGATGCCGAGCATGCATGGCATATGGCAATTATGGTCTTGCTTCTTAAAGAGTACTCGAATACTGATATAGATGTATTAAGAACAATAAGCATGCTGCTTATCCACGACCTTGTTGAAGTATATGCAGGAGATACATATGCATACGATGAGGAAGGAAAGAAGACTCAGGCTGAGCGTGAGGCAAAAGCTGCAGATAAGCTTTACAGCCTGCTTCCTGAAGATCAGGAGGATTATCTTAAATCCTTGTGGCTGGAGTTTGAAGAACAGAAGACTCCGGAAGCTAAATTCGCAAGAACCATGGACTGCTTCCAGCCCCTGATCCTGAATGATGCGACGAACGGCCGCGCCTGGAAGGAACACGATGTAAGAAAGAGCTGGGTTATGAAGCGCAATCAGAATACACATTTGGGTTCAGAGACGATCTGGGAATATGCAAGGGAGAACCTGATCGAGAAGAACGTCAAAAATGGCAATATCATTGATGATGCCGAAGAGTGATGAGCCTCCTTTGATTTGACCGCCATATAGATATAGTCATATAATTATTATATTGGAATAAGAGGAGGAACCTGTATGAAATACTGTCCCACATGCGGAACTCAGGTTGTAGATGAAGCGAATTTCTGCATGAAATGCGGATTCAGTTTTAATGGAATGCCGCAGAGTACTCCGGCAGCCGCACCACAGCAGACAGTTAATTCAAGACCATGGGTATTGAATTCAGGTGTAGTTAATCCCAATCCTGTTGCAGGATATGAGACATACAATCCGACTTTCCATTGCAGATGCGAATATTGCTATTACGAATTTGATTATCATACATATGACCTTGGTCACAGAGCGTGGTATCCGCATGGTTTTGTATATTGTCCGCGCTGTCAGAGACCTCTCAGACATAAGATCGAATATGAGGTGATCAATACTGTTCCGGCGCAGCCTCAGCAGCCTGTGGTACCTCCTCAGGCATAGCCGGCTTATCTTCATATGAGTTTTGAGCTGCTTTATGCTTATAAGGCAGCTTATTTAATGGAAATGATAAGACGCTTGTGATAATTTTGTATAACTATGGCAATAGATAAGAGTAAGACAGATCTCATAAAAGCTAAGTATGAAGAATTAACCGGAACATTAAGTGATCCGGCAGTTGCTTCACGTCCGGAAGAGTATACGAAGTACTCAAAAGAACTGGCTGCGCTTAATCCGCAGGTCGAGGCTATAAGAAGTTATGAAGCCTGTGAGAAAGAGATCGAAGGAATATTAGCGCTTCTTGAAAGCGGTGATCTTGGCGGCGACGATGAGATGAGAAGCCTTGCGAATGCGGAGCTTGCAGATGCCAAGGACAGACTTACTGTTCTCGAAAAAGAATTGATGATATATCTGACTCCGGGTGATCCCAGAGATTCAAGATCAGTAATCCTTGAGATAAGAGGCGGTGCCGGCGGTGAGGAATCTGCTCTTTTCGCAGGAGACCTTTTCAAGATGTATAAAGGTTATGCTGCTCTTAAAGGCTTTGACGTAAGTGTAGTTGATGCAAGTCCCACGGAACTTGGCGGATATAAGGAAATCGTAGCTGAGATCGACGGCCCGAGAGTTTATTCGAGAATGAAATTCGAGAGCGGAGTTCACCGCGTCCAGAGAGTTCCGGTCACTGAATCAGGCGGAAGAGTACACACTTCCACTGCGACGGTGGCAGTGCTTCCAAAGGCTGAACCAACAGATGTGGTGATAGATCCGAATGATCTTAAGATCGACAGGTTCAGGGCATCAGGCGCAGGCGGACAGCATATCAATAAGACTTCATCTGCAATAAGGATCACGCATCTTCCTACCGGAATGGTCGTTACCTGTCAGGATGAGAGATCCCAGATCCAGAATAAGGAAAAGGCAATGGAAGTCCTTCAGTCACGTCTCTGGGCGATCGCTCATCAGGCAGATGTGGACAGAAATAACAATGAGAGAAAATCTCAGGTGGGAACGGGTGACAGATCCGAAAGGATCAGGACATATAATTATCACCAGGGAAGAGTTACCGATCACAGGATCGGATTAACGCTTTATAAATTGGATGCGGTTTTGGCCGGCGATCTTGATGAGATCGTTGATGCACTTACACTTGCACAGGCAGCAGACAATGCCGGCGGCAGTGAAGAATGATTTTCCGAGGTAATATATGGAACGCGAAAAGAAGTATAAGAAAACATTACTTATAGATTCATCAGACGATAAAGCGGTTAAGGATGCAGCTGAGCATCTGAGAAACGGTGAGGTGATCGGATTCCCCACTGAGACAGTTTACGGCTTGGGCTGTGATGCAAGAAACGGTGAAGCCGTAAAAAAGGTTTTCGAGGCAAAGGGACGCCCGGCAGACAATCCGCTGATCTGCCACATCGGAGACAAAGATCAGATCAAAGATATCGTCTCGGAGGTAACGCCTCTTGCACAGAAACTGATTGATTCCTTCATGCCTGGTCCTATCACCGTGGTCATGAAAAAAGCGGATTCCATATCTGATGAGACAACGGCAGGACTTGATACGGTAGGTGTCAGAATGCCTTCGAATCCTGCAGCAAATAAGTTCCTTAAATACTGTGGTGTTCCTGTAGCAGCGCCTTCAGCAAATCTTTCCGGAAGACCTTCACCTACAGGTGCAAGATCGGTCTTAGAAGATATGGACGGATATATCTATGCGGTTATCGACGGCGGTGATTCCGAATACGGACTTGAATCAACGGTTGTTGACTGCACAGGTGAAGAGCCTGTCATCTTAAGACCCGGCGCGGTTACAAAGGCTGATATAGATTCTGTCCTTGACAGCGGCGAGGCTGTCCTTGCTCAATCTCTTGAAGGTGAGGAAACACCGAGATCACCCGGAATGAAATACCGTCATTATGCTCCCTACGCACAGGTGGAGATAATGGAGATGCCTGAAGGAACTAAGATCGAAGGCGATGAGGAAGCCGGCTCTGACGGCAAGATCGCCAGCGTATCTTTTACTATAGAAGACTTGAAGAAATTATCAGATGACGAGGCAAAAGAACTCGTTAACATTGCATCTCCTTTTATCATGAGATCAAGGGAGATCCTTTCCAAGAACCCTTTTGCAAGAATTGGTCTTTACTGCGGAAGTGAGATCAAGGCCATGTATGAGAAGATGGATGACAAGATCCTTTCAGCCCATACGGAATTCTGCGTTTACGGTAAGACGGTTGATGTCTCCTGCGCTTCGCACGGACTTTTCGAAGGATTGAGATTCCTGGATGTCCAGGAAGTTGACGTGATCCTTGCACAGGGTTTTGACGGGGAAGGCCTTTCTGTCGCATACATGAACAGGCTTTCAAAGGCATCTGGAAAGAAGGAGGAACTGACCCCCGGAATGCCTAAGCCTGCAAGACCTGCGAGAACACCGCTTCCTATCGATGCTTTTAAGGATACATTCACGGCTTCAATACTGTTTATCGATGATAACAATATCTCCTTGTCCGCATGCTGCGAACTTCTTATGAGACGCATGCTCGAAAAGAATGAGCCTTATATCTCCAACAGGATGAGTGATACGGGCTTTGAGATATATTGCGAGTCGGCAGGACTTACTGCGATGGACGGACTTGATCCTGATTCCCAGATGGATAAGGCTGTAAGAGAACTTACCGGATGGGGACTTGGTTCGATCGAATCCAGAAGGGCAAATCCTGCGATCTATGATGACAACGATCTTATACTTACTGTCAGGGATGAACAGGCTTTCTCTATTATCAAGGCATTTCCTGAGATCAAAGGCAAAGTATTCTCGCTTTCGACCTTCGCAGCTGCGAACGGACTCGTTATGAAAGACTCGTCAGGCCGTGTCATGTCGATATCTGTTCCTGATCCTTCCGGTGAGAATTACGAGACGTATCTTCATACTGCCAAAGCTCTCAATGCATGGCTTGAGATACTGTTTCCTTATATCATCAAAGAGCTTGGCGCTTCGAGGTTCTGAGCCTGTTTTTAGGACAGTGTTTTTTGAGACTAGTCTCAAAGACCCCCAAAAAGTCTCAATCTTCTCCCAAAGGGTAGAATTTTGATTTTCGGGTTGCTATGATTTGCTCAGTAAGAATTAAGGAAGTGCAGATCCGGCCCGGGGATCGACCATGATACAGATCGGTACTTCTTAAGGCAGGACATGAACGATCTTGATAGCCCTTCGGCTTTAGTAAATGCTTGACTTTGGCGTTCATGCTGTGTTATTCTTCTCGGTGCCGCTTATATATGGGCGGTATCCTTGTCCGGCGCAAGGGCCGGACCGTAAAGTCCAGAAGGAGGTGAATGACATGGCAAACCAATATCGTTTGATCACTATCCTCAGCACCGCTAAGGGTGAAGAGGGAATTGCTTCTCTTACTGACACAATTAAGGCTAAGATCGAATCAGGCGCTACGATTGATGCATTCGACACAATCGGAACACGTGAACTCGCTTACGAGATTGATGGTCAGAAGAACGGCTACTATGTTCAGACAGTATTTACTGCCGATAGCGTTTTCCCTAAGGAACTTGAGCGTGTTCTCAAGATCACTGATGGTGTAATCCGTTATCTCATTGTTCGTGTCGGTGAGTAATCACTTCAGACAGGAAGGTAACAGTAAATGAACAAAGTAGAATTAGTCGGAAGACTTACTAAGGACCCGGAAGTAAAGCTTACATCCAACCAGACCCAGTTTTGCAACTTCACGATCGCTGTTGACAGACGTTTTAAGGATGCCAACGGTCAGAGACAGGCTGATTTCATCAACTGTGTTGCTTGGCGTCAGACGGCAGTCTTTATTCAGAAATATTTCCGTAAAGGCAACCGCATCGGCTTGGTAGGAAGCATTCAGACCAGAAGCTACGACGATAACAGTGGACAGAAGAAGTTCATTACCGAAGTCGTTATCGATGAGGCAGAGTTCGTAGAATCTTCAGGTGCTGCATCCGGTGAGACATATCGTCAGGAGCCTTCGGTTCCTGCTCAGTCCTTCACTGCACCTGCTCCCGTAGCAGACACAGTAGCCGCAAGTGCTCCTACTGCTCCCAATATGCAGATCGATGCACCTACCGGTGGTTTTGATGAAGGTCAGTCCGGTGAGCTTCCATTTGAGATTTAATTAAAGGAGATCACTCAAAATGGCAGAGAACAGAGCACCCAGAGCCGGTGGTAGAGAATTTGCCGGCGGTATGAGGCAGAGAAGAACACGCAGAAAGGTTTGCAACTTCTGTGCTAATAAGGTCGAGACAATCGATTTTATGGATGAAGTCACACTTAAGAAGTATGTTTCCGAGAACGGAAAGATCCTCCCTAAGAGAATGACAGGCACATGCGCAATCCACCAGCGTGAGCTTACAACAGCTATCAAGCGTGCACGTCAGGTTGCTATCTTGCCCTACACGGTTCAGTAATCCGTTTTTAGGACAATAGCGTGCGTGATTAACACAAATCGCTTTAGCTAAGTTATAATTTTATAAAATTAATAACAATCGGGCACTTCCAGGGCATATAATATGTTCTTAGGAGTTAGCCCGATTGTTTTGTAAAAAGACATTAGGATAATTAGCGGAGGTTATTTTATGAAGGTTATTCTTCTTTCTGACGTCAAGAATGTCGGCAAAGCCAATGAGGTCGTTAATGTAAGCGACGGTTATGCCAGGAATTTTCTGTTTAAGAAAGGACTTGCGAAGGAAGTTACTTCCGCCAATCTTAATGAAGTAAAGCTTCAGACAGGCGCCAAGGCAGAACATGAGAGAAGAGCTTTGCTCGCTGCCCAGGATGCCAAGAAGATCCTTGACGGCAAGGTCTTCAAGGTAGTCGCAAGAGGCGGTGCTGACGGAAGACTTTACGGTGCTGTAACAGCCCAGGATATTTCCGACAGCCTTAAGAAGGAAGGCTTCGATGTGGATAAGAAGAAGGTAGTAATCTCTACCCCCATCAAGAATACAGGAATGTTCAAGACCAGGATCAAGCTTCATCCCCAGGTATCTGCTGATATCAAAGTTGAAGTCATAACAGGTGCCTGACAGGATTTAAGGGATATATGGCTGACGATCTGCAGTATATGAATAATCTCATCGACCAGGGCATGGAGAGCAGTAATGAAGTCCAGCCTGAGATGGCGTTGCTCTCTCTTTGCATGCGCAAGGATATCGCTATTCTTGGTGCAGTAGAGAATAAGATCGAAGAGAACGATTTTACGGATGACCGTAACAAGACCATCTTCTCGATCATCTCGGAGATGTTTCTTGAGAATGCCAAGATAGACCGTATTACCGTTTATGCCGAGTTGGAGCGCCGCGGCCTTGTTGACAAGGTTGGCGGTCAGAGATATTTCTACCGTGTAAGTGATACAGCGGCAGTTCAATCTGCTATCGACAGTTATATTGAAGCCATAAGGGAGAGAAGTGAGAGGACTAAGCTTCTTAAAACGGTTGAGAATGTTAAGAAGAAGACTTTAAGTGGCGAACTCCGTGCTAATGATGCTGTCGATTATGCGATAGGCGAGATAACACGTCTTAAGAGCAGCGGAAGCTCTAAGGGCTTCGAGGGTATGCCTGATATTTTGAAGCTTACGATGAGCGAGATCACGGCCGAACTCAGAGATGATAACAACGGCGGTAAGGTAAAGGTCGGTTTCCCGAAGCTTGATGCCATGTTAGGCGGATTAAGACCAGGATCTCTTAATATCCTTGCAGCAAGACCTAGTATGGGTAAGTCAGCTCTTGCTATTAACATGGCTGCCAATGTTGCAAGTTTCCAGAATCCCGTTGCCATCTTTTCGCTCGAGATGAGTAAGCAGGAAATAGCTTCGAGACTTATGTCCACATTCATGAATAAGCCGGTCAGCGAGATCATTTATTCACATAAGATGAGCGACAGCGATAAGAAGCAGATAGACCATGCATTGGAGAAGCTTTCCGGATACCCTATCTTTATTGATGATAATTCCGATACCAACCCGATGACTATGAAGTCAAAGCTTCAGCAGTTGTTTGCAGGTCCCAATAAGCCAAAGCTCGTTGTTATCGACTATCTGCAGCTTATGACAATGCCGGGCGGTTCAGGAAAATCACGTAACGAGGAAGTTACTAATATATCGAGAAACCTTAAGCTTCTCGCGAAGGAATTCAATATTCCGTTTATCGCTCTTTCGCAGCTTTCAAGAGGTGCTGCACAAAGAGATGACCATACTCCGCAGCTTTCCGATTTGAGAGATTCAGGTGCTATCGAGCAGGATGCCGATACAGTTATGTTTATCGACAGACCTGATTACTATAAGAAGAAAGATGAAGAGGGTGCAGCTGAAGGAGAGGAAGCACCTCAGGCAGTTAACTTCAAAGATAAGGACGAAGTTAAGCCTGCATATATCTATCTTTCCAAGAACCGTCACGGTAAGACGGGAAGGGTATCAGTATTCTGGATTCCGAGAAAGACTTTGTTCAAGGAACACAGCGAGAATGATCCTGAAGATGACAGCAGCAGTCCCTATACAAGAACTGTGGACGGTGATGCTGCTTCACAGAACTATAATTTTGAAAGTGTAACGTCAGACGAAGGTCCGATTCCTGAACCTCCAATGCCTGACAATGAGGATATACCGCCTGAAGGTGATGATTTCTTCGCCCAGGCAAATGAAGGTTTCCCGGACGGTTTTTAAACCTTGAAAGAAGAAGACACAGTTAAGATCCTAGACAGAGTCCTTGACTTCTCAAAAAGTAAAGGATTGTTTGACTGTGGCATTATTGTTGTCGGCCTGTCAGGAGGTCCCGACTCCGTTGCTCTTCTCCATATACTTAAGGGGCTCAGGAATTGCTTCGATATAGAATGTGATATCTATGCTTTGCACTGCAATCATCATTTAAGACCCGGTGTCTGTGATGAGGAAGCCGGACTTGTGAAGGACCTTTGCCGGGAGAATAATGTCGAGCTTAAAGTACTTGATTTTGACTGCAGGAATTTTGCTCAGCAGAACCACATCTCAGAAGAGACTGCAGGAAGAGTCTTACGGTATGAGGCCTTTGAGCAATATGCAAGATCCCTTGAAGAATCTACAGGAAAGACAGTCAGGATCGCTATAGCTCATCACAAAGATGACATCGCAGAGACGATGATGATGAACCTTTTCAGAGGGGCGGGACTTGAAGGACTGGTTAATCCCAAGGCTCTTACGGGCAGGATAATAAGGCCGCTTCTCTGTCTTAAGAAGTGCGAGCTGGTTGACTATCTCGATACATTGGGAGTCGGATATGCGATCGATCAGACGAATCTTTCCACAGATGGAACCCGTAATACCTGGAGAAATGATTTCCTACCTAAGATAGGTGAGTTTTACCATGAAGATCCGGCAGTTCCTCTTGCAAGGACTTATAAGCTTCTTAGTGATGACCTCGATTTTATTAATTCGATGACAGGAAAAGCTTATGCATCTGTCCGCCTGGACTTATCCGGACACCCGTTCCTCTCGGTCCCGGAAACAGTAAAGCTTCATCCCTCCATGAAGTCCAGAGTTATCCGGATGTTCTGGTATGAGACATTCGGTGATCTTATTGACTTTGAGGAACTTCATCTTAATGACTGCTGCGGACTGATGGAACGTGAGGCAAGGGGCGAGATGATCCTTGATATGCCTTTCGGCAGGAAAGCTTACAGACATGAGGATGTTTTTGCTTTCTCGGAGGGCGGCAGGATAGCTGAAACAGCATGTGCTGCTGCAGGCAGGAAAGGTTATCTTACATCGCCCGAAGCGGTAAATGTTAAGTTCAGCCTTGCAGATTTATCGGAAAACTGTCAGATAGATGTACAAATCCCCAATTCTGCCTATATATTAAAAGTAAGAATAATTGAGAATGAGGCAGAGTTAGAGTATAATAACTTGTTGTGGTTTTGCCCCGTAAATGCAATTGACGGCGGAGAGATCACATTCGGCAACTGCAAAGGAGCGGGAACCGGTTTTCGCATTAAGAAAGCAGGTTCATCGGGAAGCAAGGAGCTTAGCCGCCTTATGACTGACCTCAAGATCCCCGAATCTGCCAGAAAGCAGGTACTCTTTTTCCATAAGGACGGAGAGGTGATGTGGTTGCCTGGCTTCGGGCACAGCGTAGGATTTACGAATGCCTTAAGCCGCGAGAAGTTCATCGCGGGCAGACAAAGCGGCAGTGATGGTTCTGATGCTTTGCTTAAGATCGTGATAGAAAGGCAGTGAAGGATTATGGCTATCAATACTGACCAGGTTTTAGTATCACATAGTGAGATCGAGCAGATGCTTGACCGCCTTAGCAAAGAGATCAACCGTGACTACAACGGTGAACCGCTTGTGGTCGTCGGTATCCTCACAGGTGCATTTATCTTTACTGCTGACCTTGTAAGACGTCTTGAGATGCCGGTGATCGTGGATTTTATGCAGGTATCTTCTTATGTCGGAGAGTTCTCCACAGGAGAGCTTAAGATCAAGAAAGATATGTCTTATGACATCAAGGGCATGAATGTACTTATCGTTGAAGACATTATCGATACCGGCAGAACGCTCGCACTCCTTAAGGAGCAGCTGAGCAAGCGTGGTCCCAAGTCACTCAAGATCTGCACGGCATTTGATAAGCCGAGCAGAAGGATTAATGACCTTGTGCCTGATTATAACGGGATCACAGTCCCGGATGAATTTATTGTCGGATATGGTCTTGACCTTGACGGCAGATATAGAGATTTCGACGATATTAGGATCGTAAGAAAGGAATAAGAGAAAGTGTCTGATAAGAATGAGAAAAGCTTTAGACCGATAGGCGGAGGATTATTCTTCTATGTTCTGATGATAGTCATTTTGATCGCATTCTCGACTATCGTATTCGGTGGTAATTACGGACAGAAAGAAAAGGCAACATTGTCTGATGTTATGGCTATCATTGATGATGATAAGAACGACGTCAGCCTTGTAGAGATCAAGGGAACAACAGTTGTCGTAACCTACAAGAATGATCAGGGATTAAACGCGCAGGTTACGCAGGATGTTCCTTATGAATTCGTTGATGATCTTGTCTTGAAGCTCGACAGTGCAAAGGCAGCAGGAAAGATCGGCGGATACAATTATTCAGAGCCTTTTGACTGGTCATTGATAGTTAATATCGCTATGTTCGGTATTTCGCTTGTCATTATCGTGGTACTGTTCCTCAGCATCACAAGACAGAGCAGAGACGGCAACAGCGTATTCAGCTTCGGCAGCAACAGAGCAAGAGTTTCGGATCCCGGCAAGGATAAGGTTAAGTTCTCTGATGTTGCAGGTTCCGTTGAAGAGAAGGAAGAGCTCCAGGAAATCGTTGACTTCCTGAAGAATCCTAAGAAGTACCAGCAGCTCGGTGCGAAGATCCCGAAGGGTGTTCTTCTTTATGGTGCGCCCGGTACAGGTAAGACATTGCTTGCCAGAGCAGTTGCGGGCGAAGCAGGAGTTAAGTTCTTCTATATCTCCGGTTCTGACTTCGTTGAAATGCTCGTAGGTGTCGGTGCTTCACGTGTAAGATCACTTTTCGCTGATGCGAAGAAAGAGCATCCTGCAGTAGTATTCATCGATGAGATCGATGCGGTAGGACGTAAGAGAGGTGCAGGCTTAGGCGGCGGACAGGATGAGCGTGAGCAGACTCTGAACCAGATCCTCGTTGAGATGGACGGTTTTGAATCCAATACTGACGTTATCGTAATGGCAGCTACCAACCGTGTAGATGTCCTTGACCCGGCATTGCTCCGTCCCGGACGTTTTGACAGACGTATCATGGTCAACATGCCTGATGCAGATGAGCGTGAAGCTATCCTTAAGATCCATGCCAGAAAGAAGCCTCTTGCAAGTGATGTTGATCTTCACGAAGTAGCTCTTTCCACAGTCGGATTTACTGGTGCTGACCTGGAGAACCTTCTTAATGAAGCTGCTCTCATGACAGCTCGTCACAATAAGAAAGAGATCACCATGCAGGAGATCACTGATGCCACATTCAGAGTTCAGATGGGTCCCCAGAAGAATTCAAAGAAGCTCAGTGACAAGGTCAAGAAACTTACTGCTTACCACGAAGCAGGTCACGCAGTAGTTCTCCGTGCCACATCAGAATTTGAGAAGGTCGACCGAGTAACGATCATTCCTGCAGGCAGAGCCGGTGGTTTCACTGCTTATAAGCCGATCGAAGATACTGATTTCTATACAGAAAAGATGCTCCTCGATACCATCAAGATGTCTTTGGGCGGACGTGCCGCAGAAGAGGTCTTCCTTGGTGAAGTATCCACAGGCGCTTCCTCTGACCTTCAGCAGTGCAACAACATTGCTAAAAATATGATCAAGCGTTACGGTCTTTCCAAGAAGTTCCGCAACATGGTCTTCGGTGATGAGAATGAGGAAGTATTCCTCGGTTATTCAATGGGTCAGGTCCAGAGCTATTCTGATCAGACAGCTGCTGAGATCGATGAGGAGATCAAGTCCATCATCGATACATGCTACGCAGAGACAAAGAGGATCCTCATCGAGAAGAAGGCTATTGTTGAAGGTCTTGCCACAAGACTTATGGAAAAGCTTACTGTCGATGGTCCTGATTTTGAGAAGATCTATGAGGCTAACGGTGACCTTGCTTCCGTATATCCGCAGGATTATTCAGGAATCGATACATCTTCTTCTGTTATTGAGACAGCAGAAGTAAATCCCGCTGAGCCTGCAGCAGAAGCAGCACCTGCCGTGTCTGTTACGGATACTCCCGTTCCGGCAGTTGAGAAGCCTCAAGCTACAGTACCCGAGTCGGACGATCCCATTGAACCCGGTCCGACAGACTGAGAACAAATCAAACGATAATTCAGCAGGGTGTCTTCGGATAATGAGACACCCTGTTTTTATTTGGAGCACCCTGGCGGGACATTCTTATAAGTGCTTGTATAATTAAAGTAGCAGAATAGCAACTGATGATTTATGTAAGTAGCAACCGCTGTTTTGTACACTTGTGGCGGAGGTGATAAATATGATCTTCTCGGAAAAACTTCAGATACTAAGAAAGAATAAAGGATATACACAGGAAGCTCTTGCCGACAAACTCGGAGTATCAAGGCAGGCTGTGGCGAAGTGGGAGTCAGGTCAGATCTATCCTGATATTTCCAATCTCATTCAGATAAGTGAGCTGATGAATGTAAGTGTCGATTATCTTGTGAAAGACAGGAATTGTACCGTTAATATCAAAGACTCATCTGATACGGATCTCGATGAATTGATAGCATTCAGATTAGAGGCAAATGTGAATACTTATGCTGCCTTTATGAATGAGACAGATGCATCGCGTCCGTCATCTCACGACTTCAGATATCAGAACGGTAATTATATGTACCACGATACTTATGTCGGCGGAGAGAGATTCGCAGGTGAAGAAGCGATCTGGAAGAACAGTGTGCCTGTATATGCAATGAATTATATGGGCAGAGTAATAGCAGATGGTTTTAGCGGAAACTTTTTAAAGGAAGCACTCAGGGCAGCTGATGAGAAGATGCCTTATAGAGGACCAGAGCATTATCAGTCAGGTGAATACACATACAGATGTAACGTTACGGGTGACTTTACGTGGTTCCAGGGATATGAAGAGATATATCAGGGAGATATCAAAGTCTATGAATGCGTATTTCACGGCGGTTTGATGAAATAATATACCTGAATCGGTATAGAAAGAAAAAGAGATCACTTTGTTTGGAGTGATCTCTTTTTATGTATTTTGTTTAATTAACCGGCATTACTTTGAATTGATATTCTCGAAAGTAAGCTTGAACTTCTCGTTGTGATCTATAGCCCAGTCGACAGCCCATTCGGACTCGAAAAGTACGACCGGCTCATCGTCTCTGTCGAGAACGAGGAGTGATGTTGAAGTAAGTGTCATGTCTTTTGCGTTGAAGTCTTCGACTTCCGACTTTGCCCAGCGTGCAAGACGGTAGGGAAGAGGTGTTCTTACGATATCAACGTTATATTCTGACTTGAGTCTGTATTCAAGAACGTCGAACTGGAGGATACCGACAACGCCCATTACATAAGTCTCTGTACCGATGTTAGGCTGTTTATAGAGCTGGACGGCACCTTCCTGTGAGAGCTGCTCGATTCCTTTTAAGAACTGCTTTCTCTTCATTGAATCCTTAGGTTCTACACGTGCGAAATTCTCAGGTGCGAATACAGGGATCGGGTCGAACTCGAATTTGCGGTTTGAAGAGATGATCGTATCGCCGATCCTGAAGTTGCCCGGATCGAAGATACCGATAATGTCTCCTGCGTATGCTTCCTCGGTGATGGCTCTGTCCTGTGCCATGAACTGCTGGGGCTGAGCAAGAGTGATCTTCTTGCCTGTGCGCATGAGGTTTACTGTCATGTTCTTCTCATACTGGCCGGAGCAGATACGGATGAATGCCATACGGTCACGGTGGGAAGGATCCATGTTAGCCTGGATCTTGAATACGAAGCCGGAGAACATTGTGTCTTCGGGCTCGACTGTTCCGTCTGTTGTGTGGTGTGAAGCGGGACCGGGGCTCATCTTAAGGAAGTGCTTGAGGAACGGTTCAACACCGAAGTTTGTGATGGCGGAACCGAAGAATACAGGAGTTAATTCTCCTTTGAGAACCTTTTCCATATCAAGCTCGTCGCCTGCCATATCAAGAAGTTCAATGTCGTTTCTAAGTGTCTCGAGGTGACCTGTCATGAGCATCTCATCAAGCTTCGGATCGTCAATGCCTGATACGCTCTGTGTAACCATTGATGCACCGTGGTCATTATTTTCGCGGTCGAAAAGGAGGACACTTCTTGTCTCTCTCTCATACACACCTTCGAAGTCGCCATCAGTTCCGATAGGCCAGTTGATAGGTACTGATCTTATTCCCAATACCTTCTCGAGCTCGTCCATGAGATCAAAAGGATTCTTGGCAGCACGGTCCATCTTGTTAATGAATGTGAAGATCGGAATGCCTCTTCTTCTACATACCTGGAAAAGCTTGATGGTCTGTGTCTCGACACCCTTCGCGCCGTCAAGGACCATTACTGCGGCATCAGCAGCGCAGAGCGTTCTGTATGTGTCCTCTGAGAAGTCCTGGTGGCCGGGGGTATCAAGGATGTTGATGTGGCAGCCGTCATATTCGAACTGCATTACTGAAGAAGTAACTGAGATACCACGTTTCTTCTCGATCTCCATCCAGTCTGAAGTGGCATGGCGGGCAGCTTTACGTGCTTTTACCGAGCCTGCCTGATGAATAGCTCCTCCGTAAAGGAGAAGTTTTTCTGTGATCGTGGTCTTACCCGCGTCCGGATGCGAGATTATCGCAAACGTGCGGCGTCTTTTAATTTCATCAACTGAATTCATTTTGCCCTCAAGAAATGTATAATAGCCTAATAGAGACAAGTAATTATATATAAGAAAGAAGGGAATTACAAATAATGAGACGAGGCGGAGGCGTTCTTATGCATATCAGTTCACTCCCGGGACCGTTCGGTACGGGTGTGATCGGACAGGAGGCTGTGGACTTTGCGAAGCAACTGGCTTCCCAGGGCATGAAATACTGGCAGGTACTGCCTTTTTCTTATCCTGGCATGGGCAACTCTCCTTATCAGAGCTTCTCGGCATTTGCAGGCAACTGGCTTTTCATTGACCCCCGAAGACTCGAGAAGAGAGGACTTCTTACTCCTGCTGAAGTTCAGCAGGCTGAGTATACCCAGAATAAGTGGAGAATAGATTACGATTTCTTAAGGACCAACAGGGATGAACTCTTAAGAAAGGCTTTCGAGCGTGCTGACAAGGATCTGCTTGCCAAAGCTGATAAGTTCATCAAGGATAACAAGTGGGTTCAGGATGTCGCAGCTTATCAGACTGTAAAAGATGCAGACTTCGGAAAGCCGTGGTGGGAATGGTCTGATACGAGCCTCAGGAATTATGACAAGGCAGCGGTATCAGGTCTCAAGACAAATCCGAATTACAGATATCACGGCTTTGTCCAGTATCTTTTCTTCGATGAATGGACACAGATTAAGAAAGAGATCAACGATCTCGGAATAGCCATCATCGGTGATATCCCTTTCTATGTTTCAGGTGACTCTGCAGATGTATGGGCAAGCAGAGACATGTTCAAGATGGCTTCTGCAGCTAAAGTAAACAAAGTCCTTAAAGATTATGAGAAGGCTTTGGATAAGTATAAGAAAGATCTCGAAAAGCAGGAGAAGGGCAAGGATGGAGAACCTTTGAAGGAACCCAGAAAACCGAAGCCGGAAGCTCTTGTTTTCGAGAGCGTGGCAGGTGTCCCGCCGGATTATTTCTGTGCTGACGGCCAGCTCTGGGGTAACCCCATCTACGACTGGAAAAAGATGAAAGAGGATCACTATGCATGGTGGATGAGCAGACTTGAGGATAACTTCAAGCTCTTTGATTATTTGAGGATCGACCACTTCCGTGCATTCTCTTCTTACTGTGAGATAGAAGCTAATGCCGAGACTGCAAGAGACGGTAAATGGATCCCCGGTCCCGGCCTCGATTTCTTCGCTGAATATGACAAGAAGTTCCATGACAGATCACGCCTTATCGCTGAAGACCTTGGCGAGGTTACACCTGATCTTGCAGAATTCATGGGCAAGGTCGGAATACCCGGCATGCGTGTTATGGAATTCGCGTTCTATCCCGGAGACAACAGCTCATTCCTGCCGCATAACTTCGATAACAATTGTGTGGCATACACCGGCACACACGACAACAACACTCTTCTCGGATGGCTTTGGGACAGCCCTGAAGAAGTGCGTAAGTGCTGCCTTGAATACTGCGGTTTCAAAGGCGATAACTGGGGTGACGGCGGCAGCCGCAGCGGTTCATGCAGAGCTATTATCAGGACTTTGTGGATGAGCCATGCAGACGTTACGATCATTCCGATCCAGGATATGCTGGGTTATGGCGGAGACACAAGAATGAATGTCCCCGGAACACCTACAGGCAACTGGGTCGTAAGATTTACGAAGGAAGATTTTGATTCCATAGATAATGACTGGTACAGGGATCTTAACAGGATCTACTTCAGATAAGGAGCGCTTCTTATGAGATACATTCTTTGCATCGATCAGGGAACCACTTCCACAAAGGCTTTTCTTCTTGATGAGGAGGGAGTTCTGTCTGAGGGTACGCATGTACCTTTTAAGCAGTACTATCCCGAGCCGGGTTGGGTAAGCCACGATGCGGAAGAGATATATGTATCCGTCCTTAAGGCTATAGCGATGCTCCTGAAAGAGCACCCGGAAGCCAAGGGCAATATTACCTGTATGGGAATCACTAACCAGCGTGAGACTACAGTAGCGTTCTCGCGTTCCGGAAAGCCCATCACGCAGGCTATCGTATGGCAGTGCAGAAGAACATCCGATATCTGCAGACGTCCTGAGATCAGAGAGCAGAGCAGAAGGATCACTGAGATTACAGGTCTTAAGATCGATCCGTATTTTTCTGCTACCAAGATGCTCTGGCTCCTCGAGAATACAAAGGGATTAAAAGAGCGCTGCATGACAGGAGAGATCCATCTTTCCACGATCGACGGATTCCTTGTATACAGACTCACTGACGGTAATTCATACGCTTCTGATTACTCCAACTGTTCGAGGACGATGCTTTTCGATATAGCAAAAAAAGACTACGATCAGGAGTTCCTCGATCTGTTCGGGATCCCCAGAAAAGCTCTTGCAAAGCCTATGGAATCCTGCGCTGAATACGGTGAGATATCTCTTAAGGCGGACCAGCTCAAAGAATGCGGATTTGACAGCAGCGAGATCAGTGATCTCTTATCGGTCAACGGTGTTCATATAACAGGTGTCTTAGGTGACCAGCCTGCTGCGTTATTAGGCCAGAACGCAATTAACAAAGGCGATTCAAAGACCACATATGGTACGGGAAGTTTCACCTTGATGAATCTCGGAACAGAACCTGTATTCTCAAAGAACGGACTTCTCACTTCGTGTGCCTGGTCTATAAAAGGTGTTACGAATTATGCACTGGAAGGAAGTATTTTCCAGGCAGGTTCTGTTATCAGCTGGCTTAAAGACGAACTTGGGTTTATAAGCACACCTTCAGAGTGTGATGACTTATGCAACTCGATAGAAGACTGCGGCGGAGTATATCTTGTTCCTGCTTTTACAGGCTTGGGAGCACCTTACTGGAAACCTGATGCAAGAGGCGTTCTGACAGGTCTTACAAGAGGCACAGGAAGAGCCCAGCTCGTAAGAGCGGGAGTCGAATCCATCGCATATCAGGTAACTGAACTTGTGAATCTCATGACTGATGATACGGGCATTAAAGCCGGTAAGATGAAAGTCGACGGCGGTGTATGTGCAAGCTCTTTCCTGATGCAGCTTCAGTCTGATCTCCTAGGTGTTACCATCACCAGGGCATTAAGTGATGAGATGACTGCAATGGGTGCCGGACTTGCAGCAGGAATCGAAGCCGGTATCTTCAGTTCCATTGAAGATACAAGCAGGTTCTATAAAGCAGGAGCTTCCTATGATCCGAAGATGTCTGCATTTGAAGTATCAGAGAAGATGGAGGGTTACCGTTCTGCTGTAAGAGCTGCGCTTCTTTCCGGCAACGACTGATCTAATGGTTCAGGTTTATATTGTATTTTTCAAGATATTCGTATTCCTTGCGCTGGGCTTTGCCCTGAACAAGACAAAAGTTATAGACGCTGCTGCCGAGAAAGCCTTGTCTAAGGTCCTTCTTACAGCGGTATTGCCGTTCATGATCCTTAATTCAAGCCAGCATACTTATTCAAGTGAAGCTGTTACCGGAATGGTTACATGTGCAGCTTTCGGAATCGGTTATTATGCACTGACGCTGATCATCATGAGGCTTTCATTAAAGAAAGTGAACATGCTGGAAGATGAGAGAAGGATCATGGTGACATGCACCGTTTTCGCGAATACGGGGTTTGTCGGATTCCCTCTTATGGAAGCGCTTTTCGGAGCTTACGGACTGCTTCTCGCTGCAGTCTATAATCTTTGCTACAACCTGTTTTTCTATACATATGCGGTATATCTTTTCTCCAGAAAACCCAAGTTCAAGATCCTGGAGATATTTAAAAATCCCGTATCGCTTGCATCTATCCTTGCGATAGTACTTTTCGTGCTTCCATGGAGAATGCCGGCATTCCTGGGTGACACATTCAAGCTCATAGGTGATATGACAGTCCCTCTCTCGATGATGATCATGGGATCGATGCTTGCAAGTGTTAAGATAAAGAAGCTTGTCACAGATAAGAAAGCATATGTCGTATCCGCGTTGAGGCTGCTTATAATTCCTGCTGTTATGCTGGGAGCGGTATGGGGTGCATCCTTTTTCATTCCCATGCTTCCTGAGACAAAGAGCGTTGTCGTAATGATGTGCGCGCTCCCTTGCGGATCGATGAACGTAATGTATTCTGAGAATCACGATGTGGCACCGCATTTCTGTGCGCGTACCGTATCGCTTTCGATGATATTTATGCTTGTAACGCTTATGTTCTGGGCATGGGCAGTAAAAGCAATATTCTGATTTTGAGGTGTGAAAGATGAGTGAGAATTCGGGTAAGATCGACAGGATCGAGAACACGAGATTAGTAGAGCTTCTTGGAAAGATCCGTGAGGACAGTTCCGAGGAGAATATGATCGCCGTACTTAAAGAAGCAGCTGCATCTAAGTTCATCGTTCCGGTTGACGGAACAGACGGCAATTACAAGTTCCATGCTGTAAGTGATTCCAAAGGCCTTAAGTATATGGTCGTTTACTGTGATTCCGACAGCTTTGAGGTGGCTTTCGAAAAGAATAAGGAACCGCAGAATGGTGTGCTCGCCGGATTTGCAGATCTTGTCGATGTTGTTATGGCACCGAAAATGGGACTTTCAGGATTTGTTATCAATCCGGGTTCTGAGGAAGTTCTGTTCGGTCATGACATGCTCAAGATGATCGCTGCACAGATGGGTATTGGCGGTGACGGAACTGCGAAGGTCGGTGAGCCTGACCGCTACCCGCCGGAGCTTAAGAGTTCTCTTGAAGGTTATCTCCTGATCGAGCCGACAGTTAAGAAAATCTGGGTAAGACTTATGCGTGAGAATGGCACAGACCGTCTGATCTGGCTTATCGTGGCTGATGCTGAAGGTGAAGGCGAGCCGTTGAAATATACTCTCGACAACCTGAGAAAATATTGTCTTCCTTATCTCGATAACATGGATGCGATGGTCGTATCAAGTAATGAGGATTTTGCGAAGAAAGTCATAGAAGGTGTTAAGCCTTTTGTGTCAAGGACAGATGATCAATAATGAGCAGAGGTAAGACTGGATTAATAGTTCTTGTTGGTATCGCGGCGATGTTCTTCCTTTTTGTCGCGATAATCTTCGGGTCCACTGCTGAAAGAAACGCTGCGATAGACCGGAAAGGCGATCTTGATTCAAAGTTTTCCGAGATCGCCGGAAAAGATCTCTCCATATACTGGATCGGTGAAGTTCCCAAAGAATATGAGAAACTCATTCCTGTAATAAAGAATGTCGATCCGGCCAGTGCCACCAGACAGACTCTTCCTGTTAAAAGTCCTGAGTTCCACACGGTCGAAAAGGATGCATACGGCAATGTGGTAAAAGAAGAAGTCCCCATTAAGTATCCGCAGTACATGGTCATAGTCATTTGCGGTAATCCAGTCCTTTCAGAAGATGGCAGGGAAGCACTTCAGGATGCCGTGACAAAGAACGGGGTTCCTGTTATCGCAATTGGTGATGAGGCATCTGAACTTTTGGGTTCTGTCATATCTTACAAAAGGTTTCATAAAGGTGCGGGAAGCTCGCTTTACTACTGCCTCAGAAATGGCCACCAGGAGAGGATCCTGCCTGAAGAAGCCGTAAAGGCAGGCGGAATGGAACTGGCCGAGGCTATGCCTGAACTTTTGAACAAGGCTATATCTGATTTTGGAGCAGGTAAAACTTAAGCCTTTTTGGAATGGGATAATACGTCAAATAATCTGATCTCAGACGTCCTTAAAATGTGCAAAAAGAGCCTTTTTTCGGTTTGACACCAAATTGTAATAATTATAATATTAAAGGGTGTTTTTAACCTTTAAGGAGGTGGTCCCTATCCGCGCGTTAGAACAAAGGATCCTTAGTGAAGGTCAGATCCTTCCGGGTGAAGTCCTCAAAGTAGGCAGTTTTCTTAACCAGCAGATCGACACATTGCTCCTTAAGGATATGGGCGATGAGATCGCCAGATTATTCCATAGTAACAATGTTACAAAGGTGTTAACCATCGAGTCTTCAGGCATTGCGATCGCTTATGCGGCAGCACTCTCATTGGGTGTCCCTGTAGTGTTCGCCAAGAAGCATAAGAGCTCGAATCTCTCAGGAAATATCCTGACTTCCAAAGTATTTTCTTATACTCACCAGCAGACATATGACATCATGGTCTCCGGTGATTACATAAAGAAGGATGACACTATCCTGATCGTTGATGATTTCCTTGCAATGGGTAATGCGCTTAACGGTCTTATCGAGATCGTTGATAAGGCGGGTGCGAAGCTTGCCGGCTGTGCCATCGCTATCGAGAAGGGCTTCCAGGGCGGTGGTGACGCTCTGCGTGCAAAGGGAATTAAGGTCGAGTCACTAGCAATAATCGATAAGATGACAGATGACTCATTGGAATTCAGACCCCAGCCGTCTGATATTTGATCCTGAATATGCAATTTTTAGGCATATACATTTTTTGAACGGAGGCATTTTATGAAGAAGTTACTTTCAATGTTGGTTACTGCAGCATTGGCGCTTACTTCGGTATTCGCTCTTGCAGGCTGCAACAGCACCTCAAGCGAAGGCGGAAAGGGCGGAAATGGCAAGTCCGGTTCTGATTTTAAGGTTGGTGCTATCTACATCAACAGCCAGAACGACACATCAGGCTATACCTATGCTCATCACCACGGAATCACAGAAGCTATGAAGAAGGTAGGACTTGATCCTGCAAAGGACCTTTTCATCGTAGACAATGTTCCTGAGGATGACGAGAAGGTTAAGCAGGCAATCGACCAGCTCGCAGGAAACGGCTGCAATATCATCTTCGGTATCAGCTTCGGTTACCTCAATGCAATGGATGAGAAGGCTAAGGAATATCCAGATATCATCTTCTCACACGCTACAGGTTATCTTTCTAACGAAAAGAACTTCAACAACTATTTCGGAAGAATCTATCAGGCTCGTTACCTTGCAGGTATCGCTGCAGGATATAAGTCCCTTGCACTTAAGAACAATAACATCGGTTATGTTTCTGCATGGGGTACAGAGTATGCAGAGACATGCTCTGGTATCAACGGATTCGCTTTAGGCGTTCTTTCTGTTAACCCTGATGCTAAGATCAATGTTTATGAGATCTCCACATGGGGCGATCAGGAACTTGAGAGACAGGCTGCAGAGACTCTTATCGACACATACGGATGCTGCGTAATCGCTCAGCACTGTGACTCCGCTCAGCCTCAGATCGTTGCTAACGAGAAGGGTGTTTTCGGATGCGGATACAACTCAGATATGACAAAGGAAGCTCCCAAGGCTCACCTCGCTGCACCTATCTGGAACTGGGATGCTTACTATGCAACAGCTATGAAGGCTGCTATGGAAGATCCTGCAAACTTCATGACAAAGGTAGGCAACTACTACGAAGGTCTTAATGCAGGTCTCGTTGATGTTTCAGCTCTTTCCGAGAACTGCGAGCCTCAGACAAAGGAAGCTATCGAAATCGCTAAGAAGATGATGGTTTCCGGCGAGTGGGATGTATTCTCCGGTGTTAAGCTTTCATTCTCAGGTGAAGCAGGTTCTGTAGCTGTAGCTAAGACTGATGCTGCACTTGTCGACAACACTGGCAAGGAGATCGTAGTTGCCGGTGGCAAGTCAGTTGATGACAGTGTCATCCAGGGCTCAATGAACTACTATGTACAGGGCGTTACTCAGGTTAACTGATAACTAAGACTTTTTACAAAGAGGTGTTTTATGGAATATGCCATAGAGCTAAAGGGAATATCTAAAAGCTTCGGCCCTGTGGCGGCCAATAAGAACATCAATCTTGCTCTTGCCAAAGGTGAGATCTTAGCTCTCCTGGGTGAGAACGGTTCAGGTAAAACAACACTTATGAACATGCTGTCGGGCATTTATATGCCCGACAGCGGTTCTATTTTTATCGGCGGAAAGAAGGCACAGATCAATTCGCCTGAAGATTCCGGCAAACTCGGGATAGGAATGGTTCACCAGCACTTCAAGCTGGTCGAGCGTTTTACGGCGCTCGAGAATATCCGTATAGGAATGAGGGGAGAGGGACGTTTATTCCATGGCGCAGACGTCCGCAAAAAGATTGAAGATACGGCCGCTAAGTTCGGCTTTGATATAGATCTGGATAAGAAAGTATCCAATATGGCAGTATCAGAGAAGCAGACTCTCGAGATACTGAAAGTCCTTTGTTATGGCGCGAAGATAATCATCCTTGATGAACCTACGGCAGTTCTTACAGTCCAGGAGATCGACAGTCTTTTCGCTGTGCTTAGGAAGATGAAAGAAGATGGTCATTCGATCATCATCATCACACACAAACTCAATGAAGTTATGGCGATCTCTGACAGAGTTGCCATCTTAAGACACGGTGAATACATAAAGACCGTAGTTACCAAAGAAACAAATGAGAAAGAGCTTACAGAACTCATGGTCGGAAGAAAGGTCGATCTTAATATCGACAGACCCGTCATCGAGAAGACTTTGCCTTTGCTCGAGATAAGAAATCTCACGGTCAAAAGCGATGAAGGTGCTGTCGCAGTAGATCACATCAATTTCTATATCAGAGGCGGTGAGATCCTGGGTGTTGCAGGAATCGCCGGATCAGGCCAGAAGGAACTCTGTGAAGCCATCGCAGGATTAAGGCCTATTGAGGAAGGACAGATGATCCATGAAGGTGAGAGCATCGTCGGAATGTCACCTAAGAAGATCTTGGATCACGGTATCTCCATGAGCTTTATTCCGGAAGACCGTCTCGGCATGGGTCTTGCGCCTTCACTGTCCATCACGGACAACATGATCTTAAAGAATTACAACGAGTCCAAAGGTATTTTCGTTGACCGTAAGAGCGCGCGTGAAGAGGCTCAGAAGGTTATCGAAAAGCTTGAGATCGTAACACCTTCCACAGAGACACCGGTAAGACGTCTCTCCGGCGGTAATGTCCAGAAGGTGCTGCTCGGCCGCGAGATCAAATCAGGTCCCAATGTCCTTATTACCGCATACCCTGTAAGAGGTCTTGATATCAATTCCTCATACACTATCTATAACATACTGAATACCGAAAAGAAGAAGGGCGTCGGCATATTGTTCGTAGGTGAAGACCTTGATGTCATGATGTCCCTTTGCGATAAGATCATGGTCATCTGCCACGGTAAGCTTCAGGGTGTCGTAAACAGCGACCACACAACAAAAGAAGAGCTCGGTCTCATGATGACAGGTACTCTTAATATCGTAAACAAAGAGGGAAAGACTGACGGTATTGCAAAAGATTCCGCTATTACTGATGAGGAGGGCAAAGCCTAATGAGAAAGTATCATCTGGTAAGAAGAGCGGATTCACAGCTTAAGAGAACGCTCATTTATTATGCCATCGGCATCCTGATCTCACTTACGATCGGTGCTGTTATCCTTATATCTCTGGGCATTAATCCGTTTGAATATTACGGAAGGATGTTCACTATAGGACTTGTCGGAAACAGATACGGATATAAGAGTGTGGAAGGACTTTTGAAGATCTTCGTTCCGCTCCTTATAACTTCACTGGCATTAAGCCTTTCGTTCAAGATGCGTTTCTGGAACATTGGTGGTGAGGGTGAATTCCTTATCGGTGCCATCTGCGCTTCAATCGTTGCATTTAACAGTTCAGGACTTCCTAATTTTGTGACTGTTGTTCTGATGTGTCTTGCAGCAATGATATCAAGCGGAATAATCGGTGTCGCAATAGCTGCACTTAAAGTAAAGTTCAATACAAATGAGACGCTTATGACGCTTATGCTCAATTACATCATGCTCTACGTCATAAGATATATCGGAGATACAAAAGCTGACTGGAATTTCTTTCTGAGAAAGGATTCAGAAAGACCTATCTTCGGATCTTTCCCTGAGTCAGCTGTAATGCAGGGAATTCACTTCGGAAAGTTCAATCTCCTGTGGTCTGTCATCATTGCCGTTATCCTTACCGTGGTCATTTACATCTATCTTAGGTTCACAAAGCACGGATATGAGATCTCAGTCGTAGGCGACAGCAGTTCCACTGCAAAATATGCCGGAATGAGTGTCGGAAAGATCGTTCTCCGCACGATGTTCATCTCTTCTGCTTTGATAGGACTTGCAGCTGCTCTTGCAGTATCTTCCGCAGGTACCGTTTCTGATACGATCACTAATGATGTCGGCTGGACCGGTATCATCGTTGCATGGCTCAGCAAACTCAGCGTACCGGCAGTATTCGTGACAGCGATCCTTATCTCTGTATTGCAGTACGGATGTCAGGCTGCAGCTACACAGTATCCTGCAATCGATATCAACTTCGCAGATCTCTTGCAGGGAATAATCCTGTTCTCTGTTCTTGTGGCTGACTTTGCCGCTAACTTCAGACTCGTAAAAAAGGAGGAAGCAAAAAATGCTTGATGTATTAACTCTGTTCCTCTTCAATATAATCGTTTATAACATTCCGCTTCTTTACGGAACCACAGGCGAGATCATGATCGAGAAGTCCGGTTCACTTAACCTTGGAGTTGAGGGTACCATGGCAATAGGTGCAGTTGCAGGATATCTTGCAGGTGCGAAGTGTGACAGCCTTCTGGTCGCTTGTCTTGTAAGCTTTATCGCTTCAGGACTTGTAGGACTTCTGTTCTCATTCCTGACAGTAACTCTCCAGGCAAACCAGAATGTAACGGGTCTTACGATCACGACATTCGGTGTTGCTTTCTACTACTTTATCGGCAACGCTTTATCCAACAGCAAGGGTGGCTGGCCCACACTCTCAGGAACAGGACTTGATGCCCAGTCACAGGCAATACATATCCCGTTTATCTCTGATATTCCGTTCGTTGGAAAAGCTTTATTCTCACATGGCGTTCTGGTATACGTTGGAATATTTATAGCCATACTGATGTGGTTCTATTTCAACAAGACAGTTCCGGGATTAAAACTCAGATCGATTGGTGAGAATCCTGCAGCGGCTGACTCTCTCGGAGTCAATGTGGCATTCTATAAATATACTCATATTATCGTCGGTTCCGGAATCATGGGACTTGGCGGACTTTATATGGGACTTAACATGGGCGGTACATTCGAAGGTTCAAACTGCTGGATCAACGGTTACGGCTGGATCTCCATTGCACTTGTTATTTTCGCTAACTGGAGCCCTGCGAAGGCTATCCTCGGCACTCTCATCTTCGGTTTCTTCAACACATTGAGAGTTCAGAATGCCGCTCTTGCTTATACATTCCCCAATGCGTTGGGATGGCTTACAAAGATTCCTTCACATTTCTTCTCGGCATTGCCTTTTATCATTACACTTATCGTTCTTATCACAAGTTCACTTACATCTAAGGGTAAGAGCGGAGAGCCGCAGGCAATTGGCCGTAATTACTATCGTGAAGACAGATAAAAAAGGAGATCACATGTACAACATCAGGAAATTGACAGACACATTATCCTGGATCGGAGGAAGCGACCGCAAGATCCGGAAGTTTGAGAATGTCTACAAACTCAATTCAGGAATGAATTACAATTCATATTTTCTGGACTGCGGTGCGACAGTTCTGATCGATACCGTAGACAGGGAAGTGGCAGATGTATTTTTCGAGAACATATCACACTGCCTTAACGGCCGTGAACTTGATTACATCATCGTACAGCACATGGAGCCTGATCATTCGGCCACTCTTTCTTCTGTGCTTGATGCGAACGCAAACGCCAAGATAATCCTTAATGCGAAGACTTTGCAGTTCATATCACAGTTTTTCCCTGACAAGGATTATTCCGGCAGGGCGGTAATCGTCAAAGACGGTGATGAGATGGAACTTGGCAGTCACAAGTTCAAGTTCTTCTTCGCACCGATGGTTCACTGGCCTGAGGTCATGATGAGCTTTGATGAGACAGATGGAACTCTTTTCAGTGCAGATGCTTTCGGAAGCTACGGTGCGGTCAACGGTTCGATCTTTGCTGACGGCAAAGACTTCGGGAAGGATCTTCTTAGTGAAGCACGCCGCTATTACACGAATATCGTCGGCAAGTACGGTATGCAGACAACAGGCATAATCAATAAGACTTCTGCTTTGGATATCAGGATGATATGTCCTCTTCATTCATATGTATGGCGTAAGGATATCGGAAAGATCGTAGACTGCTATAAGACATGGGGTTCTTACACACCTGAAGTCAAAGGGGTGTTCATCCTTTCAGGATCGATCTACGGTCATACTGCTAACGCAGCTGAAGTCCTCATGACTGAGCTCGATAAGAGAGGCATCGAATCCATGATCCTTGATGCTTCTTCAACAGATATATCGGATATTATCGCTATGGCATTTAAATACAGCCATATTGTTATCTGTTCACCGACATACAATAACGGTGTCTATTCGCCGGTGGAACACGCAGTAACAGAACTTGCCGCACACGGCCTTACAAACAGGGCTTTCGCGGTAATCGAGAACGGAACATGGGCACCGAGTGCAGCGAAAGGTATTTTTGCTATAATAGAAAATCTGAAGAATTGTAAAGTTATCGGTCAGACCGTAACTATAAAATCAGCTGGTACTGGCAGCACCAGGCAGGGTATAGAAGATCTTGCAGAAGCTGTCAAGGAAGATATTGGGATTAATTAAAAAAGCAGAGGTGAAAAAATGCATTGTCCTAATTGTGGAAAAGAATTGAAAGATAACCAGAAGTTCTGCGGCGGATGCGGAACCGACGTATCTGGCTTGTGGCAGACACAGGCAGCTCCTGTTCAGGCAGCACCTGTTACACCTGCACCTGAGCCGGTACCCGAACCCGTAGTTGCAGCACCTATGCCGGAACCTGTTCCGGAGCCCGTAGTCGCTGCACCCATTCCGGAACCCGTACCTGAACCTGCTGAAGCTGCTCCTGCACCCATAGTTGCTTCCGGCATGCCTATGCCTATGCCGTTTGCAGCAGCACTTGCATCAGCTCCCGCTGCAGGTCCTGCTCCCGTTCCGGTTGAAGCAGAGCCCGTTCAGACACCTGAACCTGAGCCTGTAGCTGCAGCTCCTGTTGCTCCCGCACCCGAGCCCGTTCCCGCAGCACCTGCACCCGCACCTGCTCCTGTTGAAGCAGCACCCGTTATGGCTGCACCTGCTCCCGCACCGGCTCCCGCTCCGTTTGGTGAGGCTCCTGTAACTGCAGCCCCCGCACCCATCGATAATGGATTCAATGCTCCTGTTGCTCCCGCTCCTGCAACTGTTGCAGCAGGCGGAAACGAGCCTCCGAAGAAAAAGAAGGGCAAGGTAGGCTTGATCATTGGTCTTTGTGCCGGCGGTCTTGCACTTGTCATCGCTGCTGTAATTGGTATTGCTATCTTCATCAATAATTCTGATGTAGGCACAAAGCCTACAAAGAAGACTGTTGAGACTGAGACAGATGAGACGGATCCTACTACGGATCCTGCGCCTGCCAAGGCAAAGAGAACTGTCATGGTCTATGCGATCGGAACAGACCTTGAGTCCAAGGGATCAAATCTTTCCGCAGACGTTAAGGAAATGCTTGCAGCCCAGCCCGGTAAGAGCGTAAATGTCGTTCTTCAGACAGGCGGATGCAAGGACTTCCAGAATAACTACATGCAGGATGGCGCATGCCAGAGATTTGCTATCCAGAACGGTAATATCAAGGAACTTGCAAATCTCGGCGATGTAAGCATGGTAGAACCCGGAACACTTCAGGATTTTATCAAGTTTGCAAAAGAGAATTATCCTGCTGAGAATTATATCCTCGTAATGTGGGATCACGGCGGCGGAGTTCCTTTGGGATTCGGTCAGGATGAGCTCCACGAGGGTACACTTACTGAGATCGAGTTCGCTTCTGCAATCGCTAACGCTGATATCAAGTTCGAATCAGTTATCTTCAATGCCTGCCTCATGGGTTCACTCGAGGTTGCCAAGGCACTGGATCCATACACAGACTACATCGTAGCAGCTGAGAGCCCTACATGGGGAAGTGCTTACTATGACGTAGGTATCAACTACACTAACTTCCTTAACTATATCGGTGACAACTTCACAGGAACAGTTAAGGATTACAGCGAGTTCATCGTAAGAGATTACATGGACACTATCGAAAAGGCACAGGCAGATTCCGGTTACTATGGTATCGATACCTGCATGTCTGCTATTGACACAAAGAATATCAATGAAGTTCTTAATGCTTACGAGAAGTTCATTGCAGCTCTTGATAAGAGAGTATTCGCTACATCCGGCAACAATGGATTTGCTGAATATGTTCAGCTCAGAGAAGCATGCGGTTCATTCCAGTCCACAGACTCTGTTGACCTTACAACACTTGCCAGCAAGTACATCAGCTGTGGCGACAAGGATATCGAGCAGGCAGCAAGCAAGCTGATCAATGAGGTAAGTAACAGCGTATTCACAGAGAGCAACAACAACTACACATACGCTCATGGCATGACAACTTATGCGCCTTATCTGTATCCTGACAGATACACTGAGGCAAGAGTTACATTCACCACATTGGGCTATCACGATTCAACTATTCTCTTCTACGATAAGTTCGTAAGTAAGGAACTCTTCATCCTTAAGAAGACAAACCTCGCAGGCGACTGGTATATCCAGCCTTCTGATGCAGGCCAGATCGATTCAGGTAAGAAGTATGACCTCGCAAGCCTCGTTGTAAACATGGGTAACTACGAAGCGATCAAGCTCACACCTGACAACTGGAAGACTATCCGTGAAGTCAAGGTAACACTTGCTTACATGCAGCCTAATGATAAGTCCAAGATCTATTACATGGGTACTGACAACCAGTACACTGTTGATAAGAACGGATACATCATCCTCCAGAACCCTACAAAGTGGGTTTACTTCAACGGCTTCGGCTTCGTTACATGCCAGTGCCTTAAGTATGAGGTAACAGATGACGGCAAGTGGACAAAGTATATCGGTGCTGAGGCATTGGTAAATGACAAGACAGCTTATGTTGTCATCGCATCAAGTTCAGCTAAGCCTGAAGGCGAGATCATCGGATACTACTATGCAGATATCCTTAACGATAAGCTCGAGTCCAACCAGGGTAACCAGTTCAAGGACGATGACAAGCTTGTATTCGTACAGGAAGTCTATGACTCATCTACAAAGACAATGGATTACAAGCCTCTCGGAAAGGGCAAGGTAGTCACATACAAGGAAGCACTCAGCCTTTACAAGTATTCAAATGTTGATTACACAAACGTAAACGGTTATATCGGATTCAACCTCTATGACGTTTACAACAATGAGTACCAGCTCGCATTGAGACCCGGAAAGCCTGCCAATGAGATCAACGCAGGCAGAGGCGATAACAATGGTTCTTCTTCAGGAAGCGACTATGACAAGGGAACAACTGATGTTTCATCAATGGTTAACGTTCTCCTTATCCACAAGTCCGATTCCGTTCTTAACGGCAAGGAGTGCGACTGGATCTCTTCCAACAAGAAGATGAAGAAGGACGGTATCTACTTAACAACTACCAAGGAGATCGATATGTGCTTCGTCCTGGATTCCGATCCGGGTGATGAATTCACTTATGCGGTCTACTACAGCGAGGACAAGATGTTCTCACAGAAGGAACTTTCAGGTTCAGTCTACAACGGCAAGACAAAGGCTGTAAAAGAAGGCGATAAGTATAAGTATCACTTCAAGTACAACAAGATTAAGGCCGGTTACTATATTGTCGTTGTCTATGACGCAAACAATAACAAGGTTGCAACTTCTGCCTGCCAGGTAGTTAAGAAGTAATACTGAAAAAAGTGTCAGTTAGAGGTGATTCGCAGATGAAGATGACCGGAGCACAAATACTTGTCGAGACCTTGATAGAACAAGGTGTTGATACGGTGTTCGGTTTTCCGGGCGGAACTGTCGTAGATATATATGACAAACTCTACGATAAACAGGATAAGATCCGTCACATACTGACTGCACATGAAGAAGGCGCTGTTCACAGCGCAGATGGTTATGCAAGATCCACCGGAAAGACCGGAGTTGTTATCGCAACATCCGGTCCCGGTGCTACCAATCTTGTAACAGGTATCGCCACAGCATATCTTGATTCGATACCTCTTGTAGCCATTACCGGCAACGTTGCCAATTCCATGATCGGAAGAGACTCATTTCAGGAGATCGATATCACTGGTATTACTCTTCCTATCACCAAGCATAATTTCTTCGTACATAAAGCATCGAAGCTTGCTGATGTTGTCAGAAAAGCATTTGAGATAGCACAGTCCGGAAGACCCGGTCCTGTCCTTATCGATATTCCGAAAGACGTACAGGAAGCTGTTTTCGATTATAAGAAGCAGCCTTCCTCAAAACTTCCGGAGATCCCGGTTTGTGATGACAGGGATATCGAAAAGGCAGTCTCCCTCATTAAGGAATCCAAAAGACCTTACATCTATTTCGGCGGCGGTGCCGTAAGGACTTCCATGGGTGAGGAGATCGTGAAGCTTGCTGATAAGCTTGATGCTGTTATCGGATGTTCCATGATGGGTCTTTCTGAGATCCCTACTGACTCGCCGAGATTTTTGGGAATGCAGGGAATGCATGGAAGATATGCTTCTTCCGTTGCTCTTGCAAAGGCTGATCTGATCATTGCCATCGGTGTAAGATTTTCGGACAGGGCTACAGGAAGGACAGAGAAGTTCTCGCTTTCTGCTGCCAAGATACATGTCGACTGTGACCGTGCAGAGATCGGAAAGAATGTTCCTGTAGATCTTGGCGTTTGCTGTGACATCAAAGACTTCGTTGTCCGTCTTACAAAGGCAGCTCCGCAGCGCAGGAATTCTGAGTGGATCAAGAAAGTAGATCTTCTTAGAGAGAAGGAAGCCGATGCTTATGAAGGTCTTCCGTTCCTTCCACGTGATACCATCAACATCATCTCGGATATAGTAAAGCCGGATACGAGAGTCGTAACCGATGTCGGCCAGCACCAGTGCTGGACAGCTCAGTTTTTCAAGTTCAGGAATAAGCGCACATGGATTACGTCAGGCGGTCTCGGCACAATGGGATTTGGCCTTGGTGCAGCCATCGGAAGCTATATGGGAACAGGAAAGAGAAGTGTTCTCATAACAGGTGACGGAAGCTTCGGCATGAGCCTTAATGAACTTGCTACCGCAGTAACTTACAAGGTCCCTGTTACTATCGTTATCTTTAATAACAAGGCACTCGGAATGGTAAGACAGTGGCAGAAAGTCTTTTTCGACGGAAGATATTCCAATACAACGCTTGACCGTAAGACTGATTTCGTAAAGCTCGCCCAGGCGTTTGGCGCGAAAGGTTTTACTGCAAAAGATAAGGAATCTTTTGAAGAAGCTTTCAGGAAGGCATATAAGGTAAAAGGTCCTGCCGTCATAGATCTCTCGATCAAGACAGACAGCCTTGTACTTCCCATGCTCAAGCCCGGCGGAACGTTCAACAACCTCATCTTAAGAAGGGAGGATATCAGTGATGAAGGGAAATAAGATCATCATCGCTATCTATGTTGATAACCAGTATGGTGTCCTCTCGCGTGTCACAGCCATGTTTACGAGAAGAGGATATAACATCGATTCCCTTACGGTAGGTGAGACAGAGTCACCTGAATACTCACGTATTACGATCACTCTTACTGCCGAAAAGAATGATAAGGATCAGGTTGTATCACAGCTTAGAAAACTCTATAACGTAAAGAAGGTCATCGTCCTCTCGACTGAGGACTGTATCAAGAGAGAACTTCTCCTTATCAAGGTAAGGAACACTGAACAGCAGCATGCCGATATCGTGGAAGCTACAAATATCTTCCGCACAAAGATAATCGATTTTACTGATGAGGCGATAAGCATTGAAGCTACAGGCGACAGCCAGAAGATCGATGCATTTATCGAATACATGAAGAAGTTCGACATCATCGAGATGTGCCGTACCGGTATCGTCGCGCTTGACCGCGGAGGCGATAACATCTGGTCTGAGCACGAAGACTAAAGAATTAATACAATTTTAATTAATTTCACTCCCTGCTTCGTTTATAATTAAGGAAAGGTCAAAGCCTTTTGAAACTTCAAAAACGGAAGGGAGTGATTTTATGAAGATCACTACACAGGGAAACGGAATCCGAATCGGCACAAGACTTGAAGACAAGATCGCAGCCAAGATGTCGAAGTTTGACAAGTACTTTGGCGATGAAGGTACAGTCAATGTACGAATCAGACCTGAAGGATCCGATATGGTAGTTGAGATTACCATGAAGCTCGACGGTAAGATCTTAAGAGCTGAAGCAGTAGATGAGGATATCCTGACAGCCGTTGACAGAACAGTTGACAAGCTCGAATCTCAGATCAGAAGACAAAAGACCAAATTCCTTAAGAGAAAGAAGGATTTCCCGGGAATCGTTAATTATCTCGAGGATGACGGCGGTGCTGATTTCGACTTCGTCGACGAGAGGGAAGAGAAGATCACAAAGCGTAAGCAGTTCGCATTAAGACCTATGACATCTGAGGATGCTATCCTGCAGCTCGAGATGTTGGGACACGACTTCTTCGTTTACCTCGACAGTGATACAAATTCTGTCTGCGTAGTTTACAAGAGATATGACGGCGGCTACGGCTTGCTCGAACCTGAATATTGATCGTAAGTACAATTGAATTAACGGAGGCTGCCTCAGGGCAGCCTCTTTGTGATTATTAGTATATAAATGAGCCAATTCCGGTACAAATGCGGTCTATTCTGTAACACAAATGTTTTACATGCATTGTATTCACCGTGTTAAACTGTTTTGTGGAAAAATAGGATAATAGTGAGGAGATAGACTTATGGGGAAACAATTCCTGTCTATATTAGCTATGGCAGCATTTACGGCTGTCATCAGTTTGATCGCATTTCACTGCGAAGTCAGGTCAGGCGCCAACAGGGGACTGGTATATGCCGGAGGCAAAGCGTACTACTACGATGACGTTGGTGAAGAGGTCGCCGGATTTGTATTGGTACCGGAGGACAGTACCGTAAGGTATTTTGACGAAGATACTCATACGATGGTCAAAGGTGAGATCGAGATCTCCGGCAACAGATATCTTTTTGACAAAGACGGTGTCATGCAGACCGGTTTCCAGACTGATAAGGGCAATACAAGATACTTCATTCCGGGTTCCGGCCTGATGAAGACAGGCTGGATGATGGAAGGCCAGGATGCTTACTATTTTGATCCCGAGACAGGTTACATGGTAACCGGCTGGAAGGAGATCAATGACCATAAGTTCTACTTCGGCGAAGACGGCAAGATGGTAAGAGGTGTTTTAAATATTGACGGTGGAGTTTATTTTGCTGACGTAAACACAGGCATCATTGCTTTAGGTCTTACGAAGATCGGCAGTAAGTATTTCTACTTTGATAAGGTTACCGGAAACGTCAAAAAGGGCTGGGTCGATGACGATGGAGAGAAGTATTTCTTCAATGAGCAGACCGGCGAAGGCATTAACGGCATCATCGAGATGAATGGTTCCAAGTACGGCTTCGTTGACGGAAAGATGGTCAGGAACAAGAGAGCTGTGGCTAATAACCATCTGTACTATTTTGGTGATGACGGCAAGATCACACGTGAGATCGACGGCACGAAGAAGATGGTCGCGATCACTTACGATGATGGCCCTTCAGTGTATACGAATACCATAATCGATGTTTTCGAAAAGTATAATCAGAAGTGCACGTTCTTTATCGTGGGCAACAGAATCAAAGCTAATGAGAAAGTAGTCAAGCGTGAAGGCGAACTTGGTTACCAGCAGGGAAGCCATACATTCGGACACAACGTTCTTACAGGCCAGAGTGCTGCCAAGCAGAAGGCTAACCTTAAGAAAGTTGACGACGAGCTTATCAGAGTAACAGGAAAACCTTCCGTGTATTTCAGACCTCCGGAAGGAAGATGGAACAACGCGCTCAAGAAATCCTGCGGCTGCCCTGTCATTCTCTGGAGTGTTGATACGCGTGACTGGGAAAGCAGGAACCAGAACAGTGTTTACAATGCTGTCATAGGCAAGGTAAAGGACGGCGATATCGTTCTTATGCATGACCTTTATGAGTCTACTGCCAATGCTACAAAGAGGATCGTGCCTGCGCTTGTTGATGCAGGCTTCCAGCTTGTAACTGTTGAAGAGATGGGTCTTCTTAAGCAAGGCGGACTTAAGAACGGAACTGTCTATTACTCGATAGGAAAGAAGTAATAGCTTAAAGATCTTATGGATAACATAACTGATTACGTGCGCTGGATCGGCGCGTCAGACTTTGACGGAAGGCCTTTTTCGAGAGTCGATAATATCGTGCTCAGCCAGTTATCCTATCTTGATCTTAAAGATATTCCCGAGCTTAATGAGGAAGGCGGCACCATGACTGTCAAGGATGCCGTCGCAGCTCTTACATCAAAAGGGATACCGATCCGTAAGATGGCACCGGATGACAGCATAAGATTTACGAATCTCGTCAAAGCCGCTGCTGCATCGAATAGATTCGGAAACCTTTATATCACTTCGTTTGAAGATGTTTTCGATGAGGACGATTCCATTCAGTTTTCGGCTACGACTTACTCGCCTGATCCAAAAGGCGGCTGGGCGTTTGTCGCATTCAGAGGAACTGACAGTACTATAGCCGGATGGAAAGAAGATTTCATGATGAGCTTCATGCTCACTTCATCACAGAAACTCGCAGAAGAGTATGTGAGAAAGAGTCTTAAGACATTCGACCGGATAATGGTCGGAGGACATTCAAAAGGCGGTAATCTCGCAATCTATTCTGCTGCTGTTCTTCCAGACGAATTATTCGACAGAATAGAACACATCTATACTAATGACGGTCCGGGATTCTGTCCTGAAGTGCTTAAGGAAGACCTTGTAAAAAGAGCTAATCCGAAGACGACGAGGATCATTCCGCAGTTCTCTGTCATTGGTAATGTTTTCGCACCAGAAATTGACGACAGCTATGTCATTAAGAGCGATAAGCAGATGGCTGACCAGCATGAGCTTTGCTCGTGGGGAATAGATCACGGAGATATACTTATTGCTCCTGAAGGAATGGATCCTCTTGCAGTAAGCATCAATGAGGGAATCGACAGCTGGATATATTCAGTTGACATCGAAGAGAGAAGAAGATTCATCACGGCACTCTTTGATTCCATGAGCGAAGACGGCACATTAACAGTGGAACAGTTCACGGAACAGGGAACCAAAGGATGGGAGAGAGTTCTCAACATCGTAATGGGTGATGATGAAGGCTTCAGGATTGCTGCTGCATCTCTTCCTGACGAATTGTTTCTTGGCGGTCAGGGAAAGAAGGTCGCAAAGTCAGGTCTTGTACGCCAGTTCAGAAGGTCCGATCTCGCAAAGGGCCTCGCTATGATCCTGGCAGGCCTTGTCATCTTCCTTCTTCCGGAAAGCTTCATGTTCATACTGGTCATAGCGCTTCTCATTGCTGCTACGACGATCTCTATAACTCTTGCAGTTAGAAAGATGAAGAAGGATAACTGGAATTTTCAGGCGCATCTTGTAGACGCGACTGTCGCATCTGCGCTTCTGGCGACTACTATCATTACTCTTGTCAAAGAAGGTGCGCTGTTCGTCATGGCGAGCGGAATCTTCGCGGCACTTCTTTTCGCGTGTTCATATAACGCTTTTGCTAGAGCGAAAAAGACACATAACAGACCATTCGTTGTTCTGCTCATCATCATGAGCGGAGTATGGGCAGTCAGCGGAATCTATATTCTTTTCGCGCCCGAAAACACACTCCTTGTATACATGCTCATTGTCGGAGGCCTTGCTATCTTCGACGGCCTTATCAGAGTTGCCAAGGATTACAGGATCAGACGCCGCTGGTATACAAAATAAGGATCCCTTGCGAGCAAGTTGCTCGATAGAGTGCAATACTCCTCGCTCCGCTCGGATATAACACTCATCTCGTAACCCTTGCGAGCAAGTTGCTCGATAGAGTGTTATAATTTTCTTATTATGTAATGAAGGGGGCTTTCGTATGGCAGAAGATTTGAACAAGAAGATGGAACCCGAGATTTCCGATGCAGCTTCTGATGTTGCTAAGGAAGAAGCTTCCGTTGTTGAAGCAGCTGAGAAGAAGGCTGCCAAAGAAGAAGTAAAGGCAGCAAAAGAAGAAGCAAAGGCAGCAAAGGTAGAAGCTAAGGCGGCAGAAGCGGCAACAGTTGCGGCAGCTGCAGCAGCCACAGCAGAAGCTAATAAAGAGGCGGCAAAAGCAGCCGAGGAAGCAGCTAAGGCTGCCAAGAAGGCTGAAGAGCAGGCAGCTAAGGAAGCTGCAAAGCAGAAGGCCGCAGCAGAGAAAGAAGCAGAGAAGGCAAGAATAGCTAAGGAGAAGGCTGACGCCAAGATCGAGAAGAAAAGACAGAAGAAAGCTGCACAGCAGGCATTGATCGATGCATGCCCTCCGCAGTACAGACCTGTAGCTACTTCCACATATTTTTGGCTTGCATTCTTAAGTGCCATTCCGGTAATCGGCGTTATCGCTACTCTGATCCTTTCATTTGCAGGACGCAACAAGAACAGAAAGAACTTTGAAAGAGCGATCCTTGCTTATTACATCATTGGATTGATCCTTTGCCTTGTTGCTGTTCTCATTGTCGGTCTTTTACTCCCTGATTCAGTAAGAGAGTCTGTTCTTCTTGCTCTTGAGCAGATCGTAAAATCTTTTAAGTTCAGCTGACGTTAATTACAGTATCTGATACTTAAGGCTGCCCTGTATTTACGGGCAGCCTTTTTCTTTTGTTTCCTTCTTTTTATCCTGATGTCTTATGTCTGTAACATTGTTATTTTACAATCGGAGTAACAAAGTTAAGAAAGAGGGTAAAAGGGTTTATGGAAGACAGACTTATTTCCAAAAAAGACTTGCTTATGAAGGAAGGAATCTCATATGGTACGCTCTACCGCTGGAAGCGTCAGGGCCTTATTCCTGAGAGCTGGTTTATTCATAAGGCAACAGAGATAGGTCAGGCTACTTTCTTCCCTGAAGAGAAGATCACAGCAAGGATCGCACGTATCAAGGATCTTAAGAGCGAGCTTTCAGTAGATCAGATGCAGGAGCTTTTCTCTGCAAATGTAGAGAGCTTCAAGATCCCTTTGCAGGATTTCAAGGATCTTGAGATCGTTGGCAGAATGTCTATTACAGCATTCACATCCGTTTTCCCTATGAAGGACCTTCTTGATTTCAATGACGTATTCGGAATGTATGTAGTAGATCACCTGATGAAGCTTTCAGGAATCTATCTTGAAGATGCCAAGCAGGTATTAAGACTTCTTTGCAAGTATCTTTCTGCTGAGGCTTCAAAGGAATATCAGCTCATCCTTCTCCGTAAGATGGGCGTTCCTATGACTGTTCTCGTAAGAGGTGAAGACGAGATCCTTTTAGAGGACAACGCTGAGATCGTCGCTTGTGCTAACCTCGGTGAATTCGAAGAAGCACTGAAGGATCAGCTCATTGCCTGATAAGTTACCGTAATGGCAGCAAAAGACGATCAGTTCATTAAAGTATTAGGTGTGCTCGCAGAAGGAGCCCGCTTTAAGATCTTGTCGCTGATCGCATCCAAAGGTGAACTTACTGCCAAGGATATTCTTGCAGAATTTGAATTCAGCCAGCCTACTCTTTCACATCACATGTCCTGTCTTGTTGAATCAGGTCTTGTCAATGTGAAGCGAAAAGGAAGATCCGCTTACTATTCGATCAACAAAGATGCAGTGGATAAGGTGGTTTCAGGTATTTCTGCTCTTAAGGCCGGCGCGAAAAAAGCTTCAAAGGTAAAAGCTGATGAGCCTGATGCTGAAGATAAGATCAGGAAGAGCAAGAAAAAGAAGAAGAAAGACAAGAACAAGAAAAAGAAAAAAGATTGAATGTGAGAGGCGGTGCCGTAAATGGCACCGCCTTTTTGCAACTTTAATTGAGTGTATGCTGTATTATAGATATAGGGTAAGGCTGATGGTTTCTCGTTTCCGCGGAGGTTTGATATGAAAAAGATCATCGCGCTATTCCTCTCTCTGGCTATGCTCATATCGATGTGCAGCTGTAAGCATGGTATTACTGCAAAGGTCGTAGCTGTAAGCAGCGGTTACGGAATAGCCGGACAGAGTTTTGCCGGCAGGAAAGAATATGAGATCAAGTACATAAAAGAAGGCGATCTCTTAATTGAGTATTGGGGCGAGATCTCGAATGAGATAAGATCCGAAAATGCCAAAAATGCCTGGGTTATGAAGATCGGCAAGATCAGCAGCGACGGAGTTGAGGTTACTACCCGTAATGCAACATTTATCATGTCTTATGGCTTGGAGTCGTCGGTCAATTCGTTGTGGTACGGTTCGGATATGCCTGAATACCATTACTTTATAACCTTCACTTGATAAGAGAGTATTGATAAGGATATCTTTTCAAGATCAAAAGAAGTGAACCCGATACCAGTTCATATGCGAAAAACATAGCTGAGAAATACGGGATTACTTATGATCAGATGAAAGAGATATAAAAGCGGGGCAGAAAAACCTGCTAACAAAAATCAATAGCCTGTTGGCAGGTTTTTGTTTTGAAACAACTAGGCATAGCAAACAGACCGGAGTCAAATCCGGTCTTTGTTTT
>Ga0256404_1001532_pt1 | contig 55174 bp, 45 predicted proteins | sample RumenRJG_01DNA_FD_185990 | JGI IMG/M metagenome (GOLD analysis project Ga0256404, IMG submission 185990) | Bovine rumen microbial communities from Lethbridge, Alberta, Canada - RJG_01 | ecosystem: Host-associated > Mammals > Digestive system > Stomach > Rumen | place: Canada: Alberta | collected... | reverse complement strand
GATGCGACACCTCGCAGAGGAGGGCAATAAAAGTGCAGCTACAGTTATTAAAGTCACAGACAATAAGCCTAAGATGCTATCAGCAATCTTAATAGGCAATAATATCGTTAACCTGTCTGCCTCATCTCTTGCAACTACTGTTGCAATTCATGTGTGGGGTAGCTACGGTGCAGGTATAGCCACAGGAATATTAACATTCCTGATTCTGATTTTTGGTGAGATTATGCCTAAGACTATGGCTACAATCAAAGCTAACAGGATGGCTATGAGATATGCAGGAATCATCTGGGTTCTTATGGTTGTACTCACACCAATAATCGTTGTTGTTAATGTATTATCTAATGGTGTGCTTCGAATTTTTGGCGTGGATCCTAAGAAGGATTACGACCAGATGACAGAAGAAGAGCTTCGTACAATTGTGGATGTCAGCCACGAGAGTGGTGTTATCGAAGGTGATGAGCGCAAGATTATTCACAATCTATTTGATTTTTCTGATGCTACAGCCAAGGAGATAATGATACCGCGTATTGATATGACTATGGCAAATGTTAATTGGTCATATGATCGCTTGTTAGAAGGCTACAGTGAACATAAATATACTCGTATTCCAGTATATGAGAATGAAGTTGATAATATTATTGGTTTCGTTAATATGAAGGATTTTCTTATTGATGAGAATCGTGAGAACTTCAAGATGCGCTCCTTCCTTCGAGATGTACATTTTACTTATGAGAAGAAGAACACTGCAGAGCTATTTGATGAGATGCGTTCTAATTCCTTCGGAATTACAATTGTAATTGATGAATATGGTGCTGTTGCCGGAATGATAACTCTTGAAGACTTGCTTGAGGAATTAGTAGGTGAGATTCGAGATGAGTTCGACACATACGAAGAGGACGATATTATTGAGACTGGTGAGAATGAATATGATGTGCTAGGCTCGGCCAACTTAGAAGACTTATGTAATGAGATTCCGCTGGGTGTATCATCAGATGATTATGATACCATAGGTGGTTATGTGGTTGGAGAATTTGATCATTTCCCTAACCTTGACGAGAAGGTTATTACGGAAGACTTCCATCAGATTACTGTTACTGGAGTAGAGAAGAATCGTGTGACCAAGGTTCATATTAAGCTGAATATACCAGAGAGTGATTCAGATGAGAAGAATGAAGATAAGGATATTAAGAGCGAAGTAAAAGGCTAGTAGTTGATGTTTTCTCCTGTCATAGTAGACAGGAGAAAACATCAACCTACTAGCCCTTATTAATTACCTAATTCTAGGTTATGATTTACAGCTTCAAATAATAAGCGCTATATCCCTTGGCCTCAAAGCCATTGTTAAATTCAATAGTTTCACCAGATATTAAGTCAACACCTTGTGCAACACCTAAATCGAAATTCATATAGAAAGGATTCTCGTCTGCGTTAATGCATACTAGGATTCTTTCGTCATCGCAGCTTCGTAAGAAAGCACACTGCTGATTAGTAAGAACAATAGAGTCGAACATTCCATAGGATAGTGCTTTAGTACTTGTAACAGCATGAGCAAGCTTACTAATCCATTCTGTAAGTTCATTTTCTTCAGGCTTATCAAAGCAAGGACGAAGAGCAGGGTCTCCATCTTCTTTTCTAGCCTTGAAGCCCCATTCACTTCCGTAATATACACAAGGAATACCAGGCATTCCAAAGCAAAGTGCATATATAAGTGGAAGATGATTCTCGTTATTCAATATACTTGCAACTCTTGTTACATCATGATTATCTACAAAGCTAAGTAAGTGCTTTCCTGTATACAGGCACCAAGGGTCTCTGTCGAACTGTCTCTTAAGTGAATGAATAATCTCGAACATATTCATAGAATTGAAGCTTGAATGAAGTCCCTTGTAGCATTCGTAGTTAGTAACGCTATGAAGCATTCCATCATTCATAATCATGTTGTAGTCCCCATGAAGTGTCTCACCAATAAGGTAGAACTCAGGCTTAATATTATTAGCAAGGTCACGAAGTCTTCTAATAAAGTCATGATCTAAGCAATATGCCACATCAAGTCTAAGTCCATCAATGTCGAATTCATTAACCCAGCCTCTTATTGCATCGAATATATGATTAATAACATCTTCATTTCTTAGATTGAGCTTAACTAAGTCGAAGTTGCCTTCCCAGCCCTCGTACCATAGTCCGTCATTATAATTAGAATTTCCGTCAAATGCAATTCTATCGAACCAGGATACATAAGGAGAGCCTTCTCTATTCTTAAGCACATCCTCAAATGCCCAGAAGCCTCTTCCTACATGGTTAAATACACCATCTAATACAACCTTGATTCCATTAGCATGAAGCTCTTTACAAACCTTTGCAAAGTCCTCATTAGTTCCTAATCTCTTATCGATTAATGTGTAGTCTCTAGTGTTGTATCCATGTGTATCAGATTCAAAAATTGGTGAAAAATATATTGCATTTATCCCTAATTTCTTAAGGTGTGGAATCCAGTCTATAACAGAGGTGATATTCTTGTTACACACTCCATCATTTTCAAATGCTGCCCCGCAAAACCCCAATGGATATATTTGATAAAATACTGCTTCTTCAGCCCACATAATAAATCTCCTTTGCTTATATAATTAGCACATATAGTGCCATGCATTATCCATTATACTATATATAAGGTCTGCGTGCCAATACTTATATATATGCCTAATGAAAAAGTCTACCCAGGTCGTAAGGCATCCTCCCACAAGTGGGTCCCTCCTTACGACATTGCTCATACAGAAAATCGCTTGGCAGACTTTTTCAATTAGACATATACACATTTCTTGTGTGCAGACCTATTATATATAAGTTATAATAGATAATATGAACAGGATAGAAGAGTTTTATAACAAATTTAATGAGGATAAGAGACTTAAGACGCGCCACGGCAGAGTGGAATACGAGGTTACTATGCACTATATATTAAAGTACATAGATGAGCTTAAGCCTAATACCATTGCTGATATTGGTGCAGGCGCCGGGGCATATACCGTACCCTTGCTTGAGAAGACAGACAACATAATTGCTATAGATGTTGTCCGCTATAATCTTGGGAGATTAAAGCAGAATGCCGCCAAGGCTATGTCCAATTATGAGGACATACTAACCTGCTATAAGAGAGACGCTAGAAAGCTTCGCGACATCAATGATAACATCAGTGATATGACACTTCTTCTAGGACCTATGTATCACCTTACAACTCTTGAGGACAGAAGGAAAGCACTTGAGGAAGCAATCAGAATTACTAAGAGTGGTGGCGTAATACTAGTTGCTTATATTATGAATGAGTATGGTATTTTGATGCATGGCTTCAATGAACATACCATATTGGATGATATTAAGAGTGGGGCTGTTGACGATAGTTTTCATATCAATAATGATGACAGAATATACAGCTTTGTCAGGCTTGAAGATATCGACAGGATAAATGAAGGACAGGATGTTACAAGAGAAACAATTTTTTCACCTGATGGACTTGCTAATCATTTTAGGCCTATGCTTAACTCCTTATCAGAGGAGGAATTCCAAGTATTCATAGAATACCAGAAGGCGGTCAGTGGCAGAAATGATCTACTCGGTGCAGCCGCCCATACCGTAGATGTGTTGCGTGTCTTTTAGTACAAAAAAAAGAGGCAACCTCGTTGCCCCAAAAAAAGAAAAAAGATTACTAAAACATTTAATGTTTGAATATATATTATTAAATATTTTACATTTAGTAAAGTTCAACTTTTTCACTTGTAACTTGAATTAGATTCAACTATAATGTTGCTATATCAATAAATATGCATATTATGAGGAGAAACAGAGCTATGACTTTACTAACTTATGAGATATTTAGTCAGATAATAGAACAGGGAAGCTTTGCCAAGACAGCTAAGATCATGCATCTTACGCCCTCAGCCATAAGCCACGCAGTATCTTCCATGGAAGAGGAAATCGGTACAGCAGTATTTGTAAGAGATAAGAATGGTACGAAGCTAACTGCAACAGGAGAGCAGCTATATCCATACATTATGAAAATCATACAGGCTAATAATGGTCTTAATCAGAAGCTTGATGAGATGAAGGGATTAGAGACTGGCTTTGTGAAGATTGGCTGTACCAATACCGTGTGCCTTGCATGGATGTCTGATATTATTACAACATTTACAGAGGTTCATCCAGGCATACAGCTTCAGCTATTCCAGGGCTCCTATTCTGATGTGTGCGAGTGGACCAAGATTGGAGCAATTGATCTAGGAATAATATCTGAGAGAGCCTGTGAGGGATTAGAGTTCGAAGCCTTATATAAGGATGAATTAAAATGTGTTGCACCTAAGGGGTATTTTGATAAGAAGATTAAGAAGATTACCCCGGAGGAGCTTGAGAACCAGCCCTTCGTTGTGCAACAGGATAGCTATAATAAGGATGTTAACAGCTACTTGTACGAGCATCATCTTGAGGTTCGTGCTAATTGTCATATCCTTGATGAGCAATCAACTATTGCCATGGTCCAGTGTGGCGCAGGACTTTCCATTATGCCAACATTATTTATTAAGACTAACACAGCAGATGTTGATATATATCCACTAGAGCCTAAGGAGTACCGTCTTCTAGGTCTATGTTATTTAGACAAATCATTAATCAGTAGCGCTACAGCAGCGCTTGCTTCGCATATAAGGGAGTATGTTAAGAAGTGGGAACAAGAGTAATTAGCTTTTATGAACAATTTGAATGCCTGGCCACTAAGTGCCCTAATACCTGTTGCAGAGGATGGCGCATTTCCATTGATAATGAGACAAGAGAGCGCTATGAGAAGGAAGAGGGAGCCGAAGGCTTTAGGCTTAAGGCAACTATGACATTTGGTGAAGATAAGGAAGTCAGAAGGTTCTTCGGTCGCTGCGCTAATGAGACCAAGGAAGGGCTTTGCCGCCTCCAGCTTAAAGGTCGAGAAGAATTGATGCCTGAGATATGTCGCATATATCCAAGGCGTAGCATCAGAATAGGTGACGACGAAGAGGTTACCTTCGAGCTTTCGTGTCCCATGACAGCAAGGCTGTTTTTAGAGAATATGTCTGATATTAGGATGGTTGATTATGAAGGAGATGAGATAGCTCCACTATGGATACAGCATAAGTTCAACGAGAAGTATTATGATGATATTCTTGTCATTAGAGATGAGGTTATAGATTACATCAATAGTGATGCTAGAATTCCTGAACTAATGAGCAATCTATACTATTACTATAGAAAGCTGCATTCGCATGTGATGGCTCAGGATATAGATATTAAAACTGTACCAATAATGGGACATGTTCCAGACAAGGAGGGATATAAGTACACCTTCTATTCATTTGCAATTATTGACAAGATTATTATGAATGATCTTAAGGATGGAAGGTTTAGCTTTCAGGACGCGTTGTATGATTTCTCTAAGTCCTACAACAAGATATTTGGCAAGATGACGGCAGCCCAGGCCGATGATTTCTTCAATGACAAATGCGAAGAGATTATACATAAGCATCCTACGCTTCATGATAAATACAAGGCCTACTTAGCTTATTATACCTACCAGATGTTATATAGCTCTTATGAATATGTCACATTTTACAAAGAATACCTTCTGGGAAATGTATATCTTATGCTTATAATGACATCTGACGTTGTGGATTTTGTTAATGGCAAGGATATGGATGATATAGAGCGCCAGATTAAGAATCTTAACAACATTGAGAAGCGTCTGAGACACAATTTGTCTATTAAGAAGAACATTTCCCATAGGTTAGAAGAAGAATTTATTAAGAAAAAGGAAGGATATAAATTCTAGAAAAATCTTGTAAAAAGTGTTATAATCATAGTAATCGCGGTAATAATTGTAGTATTGATTGGGTGGTTTTATGAAGGAATACAAAGTAGGCGATTACCTTGTCCACGAGACCAATGGAGTGTGCTGCGTTGATGAAATCAAAGAGATGGCATTAGCAGGCAAAGGCTCCGAGAAGTTGTATTATATTCTGGTTCCTGTGTATCATACCAAGAGCCAGGTAGTTACACCGGTTAAGAGTGAGAAGGCACGTGTAAGAGATGTTAAGCCTCGTGAAGAGTTAGAGGAGCTGTTCGATAAGGTGATTGAATTAGAGGTCATCGAAGCGGACAACGACAGGCAACGGGGTGAGAAGTACAAAGAGAAAATAGCATGCTTCGAGCCGCTGGAGTTGGCACGAATTGTTAAGACAGTATATCTTAGAAGACTAGTTAGAATACAAGAGGGCAAGAAGGTGATGGCGCAAGACGAGAAGATGTTGGATATTGCTGGCAAGAAATTGTTTGAGGAGATGGCATTTTCATTTGATGAAGATATAGAAGATGTGCGAAACAGATTCTTAGAAAGAATTAAGTTAGATTAGATTAGATACTTTTTATGGAGCAAAAGTATCTAATCTTTTTTTATAACTTAAAATAATATATAGTAAATCAAAGTTAAATAACAGGACCTAATCCATAGGACCACAGTATTCAATACAAAGGGCAGTAAGGTCGTCGAATTGTTCTGCGTCCTTGACGAAGTCTGATACACTGCCCTGAACATTTTTAACAAGTGTCTCAACATCTGCATCGACCTCTTTATTAAGAGCGTCAACAGTAGCGTCAAGACCATACATTTTATTCTCGGCATTCTTCGCTTCTGGAACACCGTCTGTATATACAAAAATAACTGTTCCAGGCTCTAAGTCCATTTCGTATTCCTTATATGTCATTTTCTTTTTGCCACCAACAATAAAGCAGTGCTTGTCCTTGTATAGCTCGAATTTTTCTCCTGGTTTTTTAATAATAGGATACTCGTGACCTGCATTAGAGGCTGTAAGCTTACCAGTCTGTAGATCAAGTATTGCAAGCCATACTGTAACGAACATTTTGCTGGCATTATTCTCGCTTATCATGCTGTTAAGTGTTCCTAGAATCTGTGCTGGGCTCCGTGTCTGAGTAGTAAGTGATTCAATCATTAACATAGAACGCATCATGAATAGTGAAGCAGGAATTCCCTTGCCTGATACATCGGCAATAACAAGGGCTAAGTGGCTCTCGTCAATTAGGAAAAAGTCATAGAAATCACCACCTACTTCTTTCGCTGGATTCATTGATGCATATATGTTGAAGTCCTTCCTGTTAGGGAAAGGTGGGAAATACTTAATCAACATATCAGACTGGATATTTGCAGCAAGGTTAAGCTCTGTCTTGATTCGCTCTCTTTCTGTTGTAATTTCATCATTTTCCTTGATATATTTTCTTAGGTTCTTCTCCATGTCCTCAAAGGAACGGGCAAGGTCTTCAATTTCGTCATTTGTCCTTATCTTGAGAGGTTTAAGCTCCTCGTCATTTTTTAATTGGTCAACAACATTAGAGGTAGCTTCTGTCAACTGAAGAATAGGCTCCATTACCTCCCTCTTAGAGAAGTAGAAATAAACCTCTAATGCAAGGATAAGAATGCAGATTATAAATAATGCTATTGCAGAAACTAACAGGATAAGAGAACGTTGAATTTCTGTTAAGTCTAAGTCTAATTCAACATAAGCTATGATATTGCTTTCGTTATCTATGATAGGCTTAATTATTGTTCCAGTAAGCTTGTCCTTAACGATATTAACATATAGCTCATCTGAGTTTTTGCTAGCTTCAATTGAATTGTTTTGTACAATTCCTAACTGCTCCTTTGGAGATAGTGAATATTCAGTCATAGGCTGTGTTTTCATATCATCAAATACAGACTCTGACCATAGACAAAGTGCTTTCTTTGAATCCCCTGAATCAGGAACAATAACGCGTATGCTAAGATACTTCTTATCATAAGCAACATCTTCCTGAAGATATGAATCGATAGAACGCCATGAAAGGTTAATATATTGTTCTTTATTCTCGGCAGCAGTAACCTCTTTTACATAGTTAGCATCTATTTCTGATGATAATACCTGTATGAATGAGTTGCCACTTTCTTTATATTCGGATTCCATTATGCTATAGAATTGAAGTCCTGTAACGACGCTTATACTTGCAAGTATTACAACGCCAAGTAGAATAAGCCTGGTTATTGATTTAGTAATTAGTGATTTCTTTTTCTTCATTGTTCGTAAGAGTCCTCCAAGTGTTAGTTCTTTTTGGCAAATATAAAGATATTATACATTGTGATACAAAACAACTCAATAAAATATGAAGATAAATGCCATATTTGTATATAATTATCGGATTTATCTGATATAATAAAATAGATTTTTTACAAAATGGAGTATAAAAGATTATGAATGAAAACAACTATGCAGTAAGCGATTTTCGTACAGATAACGAATTCAAATTCGACGGTGATTTGACTAAAAGAAAACTAAAGCAGTATTTTCCGGCTATGCTAATGACTAATCTTTCTACATTACTTCTAATTACAGTAGATGGTTTGGTTGTAGGTAATTTTTGTGGAAGCAATGCCTTATCATCTGTTAACATTTTCCAACCAGCTACCGTAACTATAGGAATAATCTCAGCATTGATATCAGCTGGAGCATCTGCAAGACTATCCCAGGGAATGGGACAGATTGATATTAAGGGACTATATAAGACTCGAAGTACTCTTAGAGTTATTATGATACTTACAGCTATTTTTATATCTCTTGCTCAGATTCCACTTGTATATTTAATCATATCCTCTTATCATTTATCGCCAGATATGAACTCCCTTGTGTGGAGCTATGCAATTGGTATTATGATTTCTTCGCCCTTTGGACTAATATCTACTATAGGTGTATTGCAGCTTCAGATTATAGGCAAGATGAAGGTTTTAATGGGCTTGGCAGCATTAGAGGGAGCTGTTAATCTACTGTTGGATTTGCTCTTTGTGGGTCCGCTTAATATGGGAGTTGCTGGTGCAGGATATGGTACGGCAGCTGCTAATGTTGTTAGATGTACTACAACCTTGGTTTATCTCATATGGAAGACGGATTTGTTCAAGACAGGAGGAGAGAAGCCATCCCTTAGAGAGGCAAAGGAGATTCTTGTATTAGGATTGCCTGATTCTGCTAATCAGGCCATGTCGGCTCTTCAGAACTACGTAATTGTGGCAGTGTTACTGATGGCCTTTGGAGAAAGTGGCGGTACAATCAAGGGAGTCTGTGGATTTTCATATAGCATAGCCTCTGCGTTAGTTGGCGGGGTAGCAGGATCTGTACGACCGCTGTGTGGACTCTTTAGCGGCGCAGAGAATTTCAAGGGACTTAGAGTTCTTATGAGACAGGGAATAGGTGCAGCTACATTTATATCCATGTTATTAATGGCTGTAATTGAATTCTTCCCTGAATTGTTATACAGCTTAAATGGTGTAAAGGACATTCCAACGGGTGGAATAGCTTCCCTTAGAATATATGCATTATTTTTTATTTTCCTTGGAACTAATGAGCTGTTGAGATTGTATTTTACAAATAGAAAGATATACAAGTTCTCTACTGCTATAACTATTATAGGAAATGCTACATTGCCACTGTTTGCATTTATATTTGCCCAATTATTTGCACCAGAGTGGGTATGGTTTTCGTATTTTGTATCTCAAGCAATCATATTTGTAGCTAACCTTATTCGCTATTTCATTGAGCTTAGCAGAGATAAGATGAAGCGTGACGATAATGAGAAGGACATCTACCTTACAGTAAATCCTGCTGAAGCGGTAGAATGTTCAAGACAGATTAGAAGCTATGCCAAGGAGCAGGGAATTAACAGTAAGCATGCCTTCAGAGCGGCGCTATGTGTTGAAGAGATGGCAGCCTATGCTGAGAAGACTCACGACTCTAAAGAGGTTGACATTCAGGTTATGATTCGCTTTATGAAGGATACTGCTATTCTAATGGTGATTGATGATGGTAAATGTATTTATCTGAATAACGAGGAAGCTAACCAGAAGATTGTCACATCAAATTATGGTTTGCTTAAGAAGCTGTCTAAAACAGTGGAATATCAATATGTATTAGATATGAATTATACTGTTTGTAGATATGGAATGGGCTAAAGAGATTGGAGAAGTAATATGTATTTGGCTAATGCATACAAGGGTATCAAAATAATAATTGTTGGAGAGATAATTGGGGCTATCGGAACGATTTTGTTTAACATTCCAGCTATGCTAATAAGCTTAATTGGAAATGGCTCTGGTGATTTAGAAATAGTGGATTATGCAATAATTAGACTGCTTTTCAGGTTTGGAGAGGAGTTCTATTACGCAGTATCCATTGTAAACTGTATAATTGTTTTGATTGGTGCCATAATAGCCAGCAAAGATGAGAAGAAATTCAAAGAAGCAGCTATAATTGTTGTTATTTCAGTGATTAGTACCTTAGTGCCTGTGTTTATTGATGTTCAGGCAGAAATGGTAGTCACAATTGTCGCTGGATTATTTGATTTGTGGCCTATTATTGCGGTGATACAAGGATGTATCAATGTTGCTGATAAGTATGAAGATTACAAGATGTCTGACAGAGGCATATTTACATTAAAGCTTTGTCTTGCAATATATACAGTAGCAATCCTTACGGGATTAACATTTAGCTTCTTCGCTGCAAGATCATCCCTTGTATTAATAGGAGTTATTGTAGTGTGCATAAGCGAGGTTGTAGAGATTGCCATGTACCTTATATACATCAACTACTTAATCAAGGTTAAGAAGATGATGAAGACACAAGGATTAGAAAAACAACAGCGCTTTGAGCGTCTAGGTCAGGCGTCTAAACAATTACAGGAACAATAGAATTGTCTGATAAACCAACACGCCGAATATCCAGGCAATAACGCACTGGCCAAGGGCTACTCCAAATGCCCACAGTCTTCCTAGCTCCCTTCTTATTGCAGCAATTGCAGCCACACAAGGAGTGTATAGAAGACAGAATATTAATAACGCTGAGCCGCTGGCAACACCAATTGTAGCCGCAATGGCATTTCCTGGTCCGAATAATACGGTAAATGTTGATACAACACTTTCTTTTGCAAGAAAGCCTGACACAAGAGAAGTAATAATTCTATAATCTGCGCATCCCATTGGGGCGAATATTGGTGATATCACATTTGCAATTACAGCAAGTATGCTTTCGCTTGCATCTGCTACAAGGTTAAAATGTATATCGAAGCTTTGAAGTACCCATACAATAATTGTTCCAATAAGTATTACTGTAAATGCTCTCTGTAAGAAATCCTTTGCTTTATCCCATAGCAAATGTCCCACATTCTTAAGACCTGGAAGTCTGTAATTAGGAAGCTCCATAACGAATGGAACAGCACTTCCCTTGAAGGCGAATTTGTTAGAAATCTTAGCAACAAGAATTCCAATTATTATTCCAATAAAATATACTCCCACCATAATAAGACCTGAGAATTCAGGGAAAAATGCGTCAGCTAAAAAGCCATATATAGGAAGCTTGGCTGAACAGCTCATAAATGGTGTCAGCATTATTGTCATCTTACGGTCACGTTCTGAAGACAAGGTTCTGCTTGACATAACAGCAGGAACAGTACATCCAAAGCCAATTAGCATTGGCACAATACTTTTTCCCGAGAGCCCGATTCTTCGAAGAAGCTTATCCATAACAAATGCTATTCTTGCCATATATCCTGAGTCTTCAAGAAGAGACAGGAAGAAGAATAGTACAACTATTATAGGAACGAAGCTGACAACAGAGCCCACTCCCACAAATATTCCCTCTGTAATTAGTGCGTGAAGGGCTTCGTTAACATTCATTGATGTTAAGAGATTATCTACAACATCTGTTAAGTACAATATCCCCATCTCTAATAAGTCCTGCAGGAATGCCCCTATTACGTTAAATGTTAAGAAGAATATTGCAGCCATTACAAGAATAAAGCATGGTATTGCAGTATATTTTCCAGTAAGAATTCTGTCGATTTTTCTACTCTTAATATGCTCCTTACTTTCCTTAGGCTTTACAACAGTATCCTTACATAATTTCTGAATAAAGCTAAAGCGCATATCTGCAATGGCAGCAGCACGATCTAATCCACTTTCTTCTTCTAATTGAAGGATTAAATGCTCGATTGTCTCAAGCTCATTTTCAGACAGATTAAGGGACTTAAGAACAATCTCATCACCCTCAATAATCTTGCTTGCAGCAAATCTAATAGGAATATTAGCCTTCTCTGCATGATCTTCAATCGTATGCATAATTGAGTGGATACACCTATGTACAGCGCCGCCTTTGTCATTCTTATCACAAAAGTCAGTTATGAGAGGCTTCTCCTGATATTTTGCAACATGATAGGCGTGATCAATTAATTCATCAATACCTTCGTTCTTAAGGGCACTAATAGGAACAACTGGTATTCCAAGGGCATGCTCCATCTCGTTGACACGAATAGAACCGCCGTTGCCCCTTACTTCATCAATCATGTTAAGGGCAAGAACCATAGGTATATCAAGCTCCATAAGCTGCATTGTAAGATAGAGATTACGCTCTATGTTGCTTGCGTCTACAATATTAATAATTCCCATAGGATGTTCTTCTAATATGAACTGCCTTGAGACTAATTCTTCGTTGGAATATGGCGACAGGGAATAGATTCCTGGAAGGTCAGTAACATCAGTATTCTCGTGGCCTCTAATGACTCCTGATTTCTTATCAACTGTAACTCCTGGGAAGTTACCAACATGCTGATTAGAACCTGTTAATTGGTTAAATAAGGTAGTCTTGCCTGCGTTCTGATTTCCTGCTAAGGCAAATGTTAATGTTACATCATCTGCAACAGGATGCTCTGTCGACTTATCGTGATAAATACCTCCTTCACCAAGACCAGGGTGCTCCTCTTCTGGATGATATCCCCTGAGAGGGTGAGAATTCTCTTCAAGTATCTCTTCCACAGTATTATCAGATTCAACTGTTAAGTCGTTAGGTGATAGAGGCTCAGTAATTTCTATATTCTCAGCATCAGCTAGACGAAGGGTTAATTCGTAGCCATGTATTCTAAGTTCCATAGGGTCTCCAAGAGGAGCTAACTTAGTGAGAGTTACACTAGCACCTGGTATAAGCCCCATATCTAAGAAATGCTGCCTTAATACACCCTTACCATTTACAGTTTTAATAATTGCGGATTCGCCGCTTTTTAGTTCATTTAAAGTCATATAATAATATCCCTTTTTCTCTTAACATTTCGTATAAGAATATATCATTAAAAACTTAGTGTTGTCAAAGCACTTAAGTGTGTATTTATACCCGTAAATATTGTTTATAAGACTAATCCTCAAAAAATGTGAAATTTCGTTAGTAATAACAATGTATTTGTGGTAGAATGTCCTTTGTGTGTTATGAAATGTATTTTTATATGATATATTAATTTATTTAGATGGAGGCGATATAAACTATGGAACAGAAGGGTAGATGGAATAGCCGATTAACATTTATCTTAGCAGCAGTAGGTTCGGCTGTTGGTCTTGGAAATGCGTGGAGATTCCCGGGACTTATGGCAGCTCACGGAGGAGGAGCATTCCTCTTTGCATATCTTATTGCGTTAGTTGTTATGGGTATTCCACTTCTAATGATGGAAATTGCAATTGGACGTAAGGTTCACGGTGGTGCTCTTAGAGGTCTTGCATCTCTAAATAAGGTGAACAAGCCAGTAGCTTGGGCTGCAACAGCTAATGCGTTCCTTATTGTTACTTACTATGCTATTGTATTTGCATGGGTACTTATTATGGCAGGTAACAGCTTTAGATTTGCTGATATGACAGGTGATACTGAGGCTGCAAGTAAACTGTTCTTCGAACTGATAGAGACAACTGGAGATACAACAGGCTGGAGTCAGTGGCCACTAATGGTTATTATATTCGGTGTAATTGCGTGGGCATTGATTTATTTCTGCATCAGAGATGGTGCCAACTCAGTTGGTAAGGTTGTAAAATATACAGTATTTGGTCCAATCATTCTTATGATTATTATGGCTATTAAGGGATTTACAATGCCTAATACAGGGGCAGCAATGGCTAAGCTATTCATTCCTGATTGGAGTATGCTAGGCGATACTTCTCTATGGGTAGATGCTGTTGGACAGGTGTTCTATAGTCTGTCTGTTGTGATGGCTATTATGTTCGCTTATGGCTCTTATCTGGATGATAAGACTAATATTGCTGTTGATTCTGTTATAATAGCATTATCAGATGTGTTCTGCTCAATACTTTCAAGTATTGTTATGTACACAACAATGGGTGGTGTAGGAATGCTTGATGATATGTCAACATCAGGTGTTGCAACAGCATTTAAGATATATCCACAGGCTATTGTGTCCTTAACAGGTTCAGGTGTATTTAATGCCATATTCGGCTTCTTATTCTATCTGTGTCTTGTTACACTTGCTATTGATTCTGCCTTCTCAATTATTGAAGGTGTATCAGTAAGTCTTGCTACATATTTTGGATGGAAGCAGAAGAAGGTTACAATTATAATTAGTATAGTTGCTGCTGTAATATCCTTGATTTATATGAACGGAGCAGGTCTTGCAGTTCTTGATATCGTAGATCACTACACCAACCAGATTAATATGATTCTAATTGGTGTATTAGAATGTATAGCAGTTGCCTGGATGTTCGATTCTAAGAAGATACTTACAGAGGTTAACAAGAACACTGTGAAATTCAAAGCGCCTAAGTGGTGGTTTGTTGCATCACTTAAGTTCGTTACTCCAATTCTGCTTGGATTATTATTCGTATTCAATATGTATGAGCTAATAATGACTGGTGGTGTATATGGAGCAGCTGATGGATATTCAGGATGGGCTAACCTCGTATTTGGCTGGGGCTTCAGCCTTCTTGTATTAGGCTCTGGAGTTATTGCAGGAATTATCCTAAAACGTCGTGACAAAAGAGTTGTAATTCCTTCATGGGATGAGTTAGACGAGATGACGCATGAAGAGAAGAACGCTCCTACACTTGTAAGCAGGTCCACAGGAGAACCTATAAAATAATGGTATCATACAACGTAATTGAAGTTAGAAAATGCATGAATGAATTGCTATTAAAAAATACATTCGACTTTTTTCTGCTTCAGGAAGCTACAATTAACACATTTGCATCCTTTAATATTGATGGGCATAGACTTGACGATTTCTTCAGCGATGTTGAATTAGATAAGATGGATGAGAGAGATTCCCTTATGCCCTACGAAATGTTTAGAGACTGGTGCTACAACATTGTTAAAGGCAAGAAGGCGCCTCTTAGCTTTCAGATTATATTCGCTTTGCCTTGTAGTATTGTTGAGCAGATTGCTATGGCAAATGAGTTATCAGTAGCAGCAAGTGATATGCATCTTGTAGCAATATTTAGGTTTGTAGATGGCAATCTTACAATTACAACAGGAACAAGCATGAAGGAGTTCAGCTTGGATAAGAGCTTAGAGCACGCATTTGACAAATGGATGTTTGACTTTCTTAATTCTGCTGGAATTGTCTTCGACAAGATGTTATAAAACACTTGAATTTTATGTTGTTTTATGTTAGCATTTTTCTTGCGTGAAAGCGTAGATTTTTATTTATAATTTCGGAGGAAAGTAAAGGTGAGCAAAGGTACAGTAAAATGGTTTAATAACCAGAAGGGCTATGGATTTATCTGTGATGAGGAAGGTAATGATATATTCGTACATTTCTCAGGTATCGTATCAGATGATGAGTACAAGACGCTTAAGGAAGGCGCCGAGGTAGAATATGAGGTGTCAGAGGGCGAAAAGGGGCCACAAGCAATTAACGTTAAGACAGCTTAATTATTATTAGGGGTTAATTGTTATGAATGTACCTTATGTTATATAGTACAATGTGATACACTATGGCGATATGTTAGGCATATCGCCTTTTTTAGATTTATAGTAAAGCAGAGATGTTTTGAAAAAACTAGCTCGCGATTTTCTTTATGAGCTTTGTCGTAAGGAGGGACCCACTTGTGGGAGGATGCCTTACGACCTGGCAGACTTTCTCATATAGACACTGTAGTAAGCATTATATTGGGTTAAATGATGAAAGAAAAGATTGTTATTATATTAGATCGTACTATAACTGTAGTAACGGCGATTGCCTACATCGCTGTTTTGGTTATGTTTTTTATTGAGAATAAAGTAAGCTTTATAGAGGCGATATTAGTCCCTGGCATTTCCTTTGTGCTGGTTTCGGCTTTTCGCCACATATATAATGCACCAAGACCTTATGAAGTCACTGGAATCCCGCCTATGACAGGCAAAACCACTAAGGGTAAGAGCATGCCTTCTCGTCATACATTTTCCATATTCATAATAGCTATGACGGTATTCTATTATGATTACAGGCTGGGAATTCCCATGCTTATATGTGGTGTAATTCTAGCGGCACTTCGTGTTATCGAGAGGGTTCATTTTGTCAAAGATGTGGTTGTAGGCGCAATACTTGGAATAGGATTCGGACTTATATACTATATGTTGCCATAATTCACAAATAAAACACTAAAATTAGCACTATTATCATTGATAATTAGTGCTATTTTTGTTATCATAAATTATTATAATTTGACGAGTAAAGCTTTATTTGAGGGGAGAAAAAGTGAAGTTAAGCGAAGGTGCTTGCAAGGTTATAGCTAAGTTAATATCTATTATTGGTGCTGGCTTGGCACTTTTTGTTGCAGGTTACATTTTCCTGATTAAACCGATTTATACCATATTTACTGGATTTATGCAGGATACCCTAACAAGTAAGGATTTACTTATCAATATTGTATTAATATTCTTAGCAGCTACCGTTGGCGGTGGTATATGGATTGTATTCGATATGATTGCAGGAATATTTAGAGATATGCATGGCAAAGAAGAATAGTATTTGCCTTTAAGTAATAATACATTTATAAGAAAGAAGGAACGATATGGGAACAATAATTGGAGATGGAATTACATTTGATGATGTGCTTTTGGTGCCACAATATTCAGAGGTCACACCTAACATGATTAATCTTAAGACCCATCTGACTAAGAAGATAGAGCTTAATATTCCAATGATGAGTGCGGCAATGGATACTGTAACAGAGCATAGAATGGCTATTGCAATGGCACGTCAGGGTGGAATTGGTATTATTCATAAGAATATGTCCATCGAGGCTCAGGCTGATGAAGTAGACAAGGTTAAGAGATCAGAGAATGGTGTTATTTCAGATCCATTTTCGCTTACACCAGAGAATACCATTAAGGATGCTGATAATCTTATGGCTAAGTTCCGTATCTCAGGAGTTCCTATTACTAAGAGCGAGACAGATAAGACATTAGTAGGTATTATTACTAATCGTGATCTTAAGTTTGAGACAGATTTCTCTAAGAAGATTAGCGAGTCTATGACAAGCGAGGGGTTAATTACAGCTCCTGTTGGCATTACATTAGAGGATGCTAAGAAGATTCTTGCCAAGGCTAGAAAAGAGAAGCTGCCTATCGTTGATGATAATAATATTCTTCGTGGACTTATTACTATTAAGGATATTGAGAAGCAGATTAAGTATCCTGATTCAGCTAAGGATGAGCAGGGAAGACTACTTTGTGGTGCAGGAGTTGGTATTACAGGCAATATGATGGAGCGTGTTGATGCTCTTGTTAAGGCTAAGGTAGACGTTATTGTGCTTGACTCTGCACATGGTCATTCTAAGAATATTATTGAGGCTGTAAGCAAGGTTAAGAAGGCTTATCCGGACTTACAGGTTATTGCAGGTAATATAGCAACAGCTGAGGCTGCAGAGGCTCTAATTGACGCTGGTGCAGATGCTGTTAAGGTTGGTATTGGACCAGGTTCTATCTGTACTACACGTGTTGTAGCCGGTATTGGTGTACCACAGATATCTGCAATTATGGAAGTATATGAAGTTGCTAAGAAGAGAGATATCCCTATTGTAGCTGATGGTGGTATCAAGTATTCAGGAGATATGACTAAGGCCCTTGCAGCAGGTGGCTCTGTATGTATGATGGGTTCAATGTTCGCAGGCTGTGATGAGTCTCCAGGAACATTCGAGTTGTTCCAGGGAAGAAAATACAAAGTATATCGTGGAATGGGTTCTATTGCTGCTATGGAGAATGGCTCTAAGGACAGATATTTCCAAGAGGGTGCTAAGAAGCTTGTACCAGAGGGAGTAGAAGGTCGTGTGGCTTATAAGGGCTCGTTAGAGGACGTTGTATTCCAGCTTATTGGTGGAATTAGATCAGGTATGGGATATTGTGGATGCCCATCTATCCCTGAATTGCAGGATAGAGCCAGATTCGTTAAGATTTCTGCTGCATCCCTTAAGGAATCTCATCCTCATGATATTCATATTACGAAGGAAGCGCCTAACTATAGCGTTGATGAATAAAAAAGGAGAATTATGGAATTTAGACCTTGTATTGATATACATAATGGTAAAGTAAAACAAATTGTTGGCGGGTCTTTAAATGATGATGTTGACACCGCTAACGAGAATTTTGTCTCTAAGAAGGATGCAACGTTTTTTGCGTCCTTTTATGCTAAGGAAGGGTTGAGAGGTGGTCATGTAATAATGCTTAACCATCCTGACAGCCCTTACTATGAAGAGACAAGGAACCAGGCATTAGCGGCAATTAAGACATATCCTAACAACCTTCAGATTGGGGGAGGTGTTAATGCTGACAATGCTAAGGAATATATAGAAGCTGGCGCTAGCCATGTCATTGTTACATCCTATGTATTCAAGGATGGTAAGATTAATTATGATAATCTTAATAAGCTAGTTGATGCTGTAGGTAAGGAGCATATAGTATTAGATCTTAGCTGCCGAAGGAAGGGTGATGACTACTTTGTAGTTACTGACAGATGGCAGAAGTTCACTCGTGAAGAGGTTACATTAGAACTTTTAAGTTCTCTTTCAGCCTATTGTGACGAGTTCCTTATTCACGCAGCTGATGTGGAAGGCAAGCAGTGTGGAATAGAAGTGGAGCTTGTTAAGCTACTTGGTAAGTGGGAAGGCATTCCTATTACTTATGCTGGTGGCGTTGGTGACTATGATGACGTTATGGCCATCAAAGAAATCGGAAATGATAAGCTTAATGTAACAGTTGGTTCCGCCCTGGACCTATTTGGCGGCCCGCTTAATTATGAAACTGTATTGTCCTGTGTTAAAGGTGTATAAGCTAAGTGTAGGATATGCACCTGTAGAGCGACAATGTGTTATGGATATAAGTGATATATACCTGTAGAGCGATTTTCTGTATGAGCGAACAGGTATATATCACTTATATGAATATGAATTGTATGAGTGAACAGGTGCATATCCGTCATTGAAAGTATGACCTGTAGTGCTTAAGTAATACAAGGAGATAGATTATGAAATTTACTAAGATGCAAGGCTGTGGTAACGATTATGTGTATGTTGACTGCACCAAGGAAATGATAAAGGATGCTGATAAAGTTGCTATTAAGGTTAGCGACCGCCACTTCGGAATCGGCTCAGACGGCCTAATTCTGGTTGCTGCTTCTGATATAGCAGATTTTCAGATGATAATGTATAACGCTGATGGTTCTCGTGGCGAGATGTGCGGCAACGGAATCAGATGTGTTGGTAAGTTCGTACATGACAAGGGACTAACTAATAAGACTACTGTTACAATAGAGACCTTAGCAGGAATCAAGACACTAGAGCTTAATGTGGTAGATGGCAAGGTTAAGTCAGTTCGAGTTGATATGGGAAGTCCTGAATTTATTGCCGAGAAGGTTCCAGTTATTAGTAATAATGAGAAGATGCTAGGTGAAACCATTGAGGTTGACGGCGAAGAATATGTGGTTGACTGTATATCAATGGGTAATCCTCACTGTGTAATAAGAATGGATGAAGATGTTCGTAAGCTAGACCTTGAGAAAATGGGGCCACATTTTGAGAATTACAAAGCTTTCCCTAACAAAATTAATACGGAATTTATCAATATCATAGATGACAACAGAGTTCGTATGAGAGTATGGGAGCGTGGCTCAGGTGAGACGCTTGCATGTGGAACAGGTGCATGCGCCACTGCAGTATCCTGCATTATTAACGGAGCTGCTAAGTCGCCTGTTGATGTTGAACTTCTTGGAGGTTTTCTTACAATTGAATATGATAAGAAGGATAACACTGTATTTATGAGTGGCCCAGCTGAAATTGTTTTTGAAGGGGAGATAGATGTGTAACTTTACTATAATTAGCGATTTGACCCCTGACGAAGAGGAGCTTTTATACAGTGAATTTCCGCCAAATGATTATGAATATGTCAAGGTTGCTGATATTATAAATGATAATTGGCAACCTTTTTTTAATAACAGAAGATGTGTTGGAATTGCTAAGTCCAATGATACAATCGCCCTGTTAGAGGCTCACGATATTGGTGTGTTGGGTTATGAATCAACTACCCTTGAGCCCTTAACCTGTGCGTATATCGTTACTGACCTTAAAGCTATAGAGAAGGTGGACTTAGAGACTGTTGATTGCAGATTCCATAATAGACCACTTACCATTTTAGAGACAAATAGGTGCATAATAAGGGAGCATTCCTTAGATGATTTTGATGCTATATGCGATATATATAGCCATGAGTCTATGACAGAGTTCATGGAGCCGTTGTTTGATCCTGATGAAGAGAGAGAGTATCAGAAGCAGTATATTGAGAGAATATATAAATTCTTCGGCTATGGTCTGTGGCTTATAGTTAATAAGGCTGATGGCAAGGTCATTGGAAGAGCCGGAGTTGAGACTAAGGAAAGCTGCAAGGATTACAGCCAGGTGGAATTGTCATATCAGGTATCAGTGCCATATCAGAATCAGGGTATTGCTACAGAGGTTTGCTTAGCAATTATTGATTACACATTTAACACCTTAGGGAAAAGTTCAATAATTGCTAGAGTTGATAAAGAGAATATACCAAGTATTAAGCTTATTAAGAAGCTAGGATTTCGACACCAAAAGGATGACAAATATATATTAAGTGTTTAAGGGAGTTTGTGATGGATTCAAATAAGAATAAAGGATATAAATCTAGTACCATAGTATTGTTTATTGTTGTGTGCATAGTATTTGTAAGTGCCATATGCTTTGCATTTCTTTATGTAAGGGATTATAGGGTGAATGACGCTATTGACATTTCGCGTATCAATGAGGATAAGCACATTAACATATATTTTGTTCGACACGGTAAGACGGATGCTAATGCCAATAATATCTATGCAGGAAGTGGTACAGATGCAAAGCTTACCACGGAAGGCATTAATTCCACTAAGAAGACAGGTAATGCTCTTAAAAGCATTAGTTTTGATAAGGTGTATACATCAGAACTAAGCAGAACTATAGATACAGCCAATATAATACTTGAGGAAAATAATAATGGGCTGCCAAGGCTTGAAGCTATGAATCTTCTCAATGATATAAATTGGGGCGACATTGAGGGAAAGCCTCAGGCGGAAGTTGCTAAGATGTTTCCGCAATATGACGAAGAATTCCTTGTTGGAAATGTGAATGATAAGGCCTTCAATTCTCCTGTATACGCACCAAATAAAAATAAGATGGTCAATCAATTCTATAAGGCTCTGAAGGAAATATGTAAGAATTCTCCTGATGGTGCAAATGTGCTTGTTGTAGGCCATTCTTCCTTTGTGTGGCTCTTAGATTCCCTGTTTCCAGAACAGATGAAGGGAATAGAAGGACTTAATAATTCCTCAATTACATTACTTGAGTATGACAAGGGCAACTTGACCTTAAAACAAGTAAATATGGATGCCGATAATTATAGTGTGAATTAAGCATACAATTATAGTGTGAATTAAGTCAGAATAATTGATATATGGGGCAAAATCTGATATAATATTATGCAAATTTTTGTGGAAAGGAGCGAGCTTATGACTAGTACCATGACAGAAGAAGAAGTTAATAAAGTAGCAGGGCAGATTAATCGTGAGCAGAGCAATCTTATTTCCACAAAAGACTTCGTTGAGAAGGAAGAATTATACAATTCTTTAATTGAATGTATAAGGAAATATCATCCTAGCGCCAACACAGATATTATTGAGAAGGCTTATAGGATTGCAGATGAAGCCCATAATGGTCAGAAGCGTAAATCAGGAGAGGATTACATCATTCATCCTCTTAGTGTAGCACTTATTCTAGCAGACCTTGAGATGGATAAGGAGACAATAGTTGCTGGTATGCTTCATGACGTTGTTGAAGATACATTTATGACTATTGATGAGATAGAGGATTTATTCGGAGAAGAGGTAGCCTTACTTGTTGACGGTGTTACCAAGTTAGGACAGTTAAGCTATTCTTCGGACAAGGTTGAGATTCAGGCAGAGAATCTTCGTAAGATGTTCTTAGCCATGGCTAAGGATATTCGTGTAATTATTATCAAGCTTGCCGACAGACTCCACAATATGAGAACTCTGCAGTTTATGAAGCCTGAGAAGCAGAAGGAGAAGGCTAAGGAGACTATGGAGATCTACGCTCCTTTGGCACAGCGACTTGGTATTGCCAAGGTTAAGATTGAGCTAGATGACCTTTCCTTAAAGTATTATAATCCAGAGGCTTACAGAAGCATTGTTGAGACTGTAGCACAGCGTAAGGCTGAAAGAGATGCCTATGTTGATAATCTTGTATTAGAGGTACAAGGTCATATTGATGCTGCAGGAATCAAGGCTGAGATTTACGGAAGAGCTAAGCACTTATTCTCTATTTATCGTAAGATGGTTAGTCAGAATAAGGAATTTGACGAGATATATGACCTATTTGCAATCAGAATTATTGTAGATAATCTTCCTGATTGCTATGCTGCTCTTGGTGTTATTCACGAGCGCTATACTCCGATTCCAGGAAGGTTCAAGGACTATATTGCAATGCCTAAGCCTAATATGTATCAGTCCTTGCATACAACCCTTATTGGTCCTAATGGTGTGCCTTTCGAGATACAGATTCGTACCTGGGAGATGCACAGAATTAGTGAATACGGTATCGCTGCCCATTGGAAATATAAAGAATCAGGGGAAGGTGCTACTGTAAAGGGCGAGGAAGAGAAGATTTCCTGGCTTAGAGATATCCTTGACTGGCAAAAGGACATGGATGACAACAAGGAATTCGTTAATCTCCTTAAGAACGATTTGGATTTATTCTCTGATACAGTATTTTGCTTTACACCTGAAGGAGATGTTAAGAATTTCCCAAGCGGTTCTACACCAATTGACTTCGCATACAGCGTTCATTCAGCTGTTGGTAACAGAATGATTGGTGCCAAGGTTAATGGTAAATTAGTGCCTATTGAGTACGAATTACAAAACGGTGACAGAGTTGAGATATTAACCTCTGCTAATTCTCGTGGACCAAGTCGTGACTGGCTTAATATAGTTAAGTCAACTCAGGCTCGTAACAAAATTAACCAGTGGTTTAAGAACGAATTCAAGGTTGAGAATATTGTAAGAGGTAAAGAGCTTCTTATAGATGCTGCAAAGCAGAAGAATATTAACTTTAATGATATTAACAGACCAGAATATCAGGACAGTGTAATGATGCGCTACGGCTTCCACGATTGGGAGTCCTGCTTAGCTGCTGTAGGTCACGGCGGCCTTAATGAAGGACAGGTTGTAAGCCGTATGTACGATCAATACCTCAAGGATTTCAAGGAAGAGGTTACTGACGAAAGCGTTATAGAGGATACTGAGAAGAAGTCTAATAATGATATACGGGGTAAAGTCGTTAGCAGTGGTAATGGCGTTGTTGTTCGTGGTATGACAGGCTTCCAGGCCAGATTCTCCAAGTGCTGTAATCCTGTGCCGGGAGACGAGATTGTAGGCTTTGTAACAAGAGGAAGAGGCTTGTCCATTCACAGAACTGACTGTGTTAACGTTATAAATATGCCTGAGAATGACAGGTCAAGGCTTATTGAAGCTGGCTGGTCTAGGGAATATCTTGCAGGTGACAAGGATGCGAAGTACTTAGCTACTGTTAACATTTACGTTAGGAGCCGTGTGGGCGTGTTAGTTGACGTCTCTAAGATATTCTCAGAAGCGAATATTGACATTGTGACCATTCATTCGAACACCAATAAGAAGGAGATTGCTACAATTACAGTAGGCTTCGAGGTTAATAATAAGGCTAGTCTGGAAAATGTGTGTTCAAAGCTTAAGAATATTGAAGGCGTAATAGATATAGAAAGAACAACAGGTGGTTGATAATGAGTAAGATGGAGTTAATACAATATGTGGTTGGTCCAATAAGTACCAATTGTTATTTTATAGTTAATAAGGATACTAAGGAGACGGTTATCGTTGACCCAGGTGATGAGGCGGAGCTTCTAATAGACAGGATTGACCTTCAGAACCTAAAGCCTGTTGCAATTCTTCTTACACATGGACATTTTGACCATGTAGGCGGAGCCGCAAGGATTGAAGAGGAATACAAGATTCCTATATATGCTTCCCGTGCGGAGGAGGAGACATTAAAAGATCCTCATATTAATAGAACCGAAGTCTTCGACAGAACACCTACGGTATATCACGCCACAGATTTTCTAGATGATGAGCAGATAATAGAGCTGGCTGGCTTTAAGATTAAGGTGCTTTATACACCTGGTCATACACCTGGTGGAGTGTGCTACTATCTTCCTGATGAGGGATGCGTATTCTCAGGGGATACATTATTCTATAATTCTGTTGGAAGAACTGATTTCCCTAAGAGTTCAACAGAGAGCCTTATTAATGGTATCAGGGAGAAGCTAATGGTACTTGATGATAGCGTGCTTGTATTAACTGGTCATGATGCCAGAACTACAATCGGTGAGGAGAGAATGCACAATCCTTACATATAGGAAATGTGTATCTGTGCAATGATTTTAGTAAAGCTTAATGATGATAATTTTGAATACGATATTTATTCTTTGGTTAAGGCTTTTTATCCTAAGGAGGATATTACATTTGTAGATGAGATTAAGCCTGATGAGAGGAATAATTTATCGTATTTTCTTGTGATTAATTATATAGAGAAAGCAATAGAATTAGAGCTTTATAAGCCGGAGGATAATGAACTTATACTTATTTATGAAGGCGATATTGAAACAGACCATTCCGACAGGAAGGAGACGAAGAATCGCCTGAAACGACTTATATATTATTGCTTTAATAAGATAACAGACAAGACTCTTCCCTGGGGAACCTTAAGCGGTATCAGGCCAACGAAGATTCCCTTGTCTATGGTGGAAAGGGGCATGTCTAATGAAGATATTCATGATTACATGAATAAGACATATCTTGCAAGTGATGAGAAAATAAGCCTTTCCATTGATATTGCAAGACACGAGCATGAGCTAATTGGGGACATTAATGATGAGTCCTATAGCCTTTATATTGGAATTCCTTTCTGCCCGACTACATGCCTGTATTGCTCCTTCTCGTCCTATACCTATGGGATGTGGCAGAATTGCATAGACGAGTACCTTAAGGCTCTTAAGAAGGAGATTGACTTTATTAGTAACAGCCTGCCATTAAGGAAGCTTAAGACCATATATATTGGTGGCGGTACACCTACCTCTTTAAAATGTGAAGAGCTAGACAAGCTGCTTTCAATAATTGATGAAGCATTTCCAGTAGAGGAGCTTCTTGAATATACAGTAGAAGCGGGAAGACCTGATTCTATTACAAGGGACAAGCTTAAGGTCATAAGAAAGCATGGAGTAAGCAGGATATCCATTAATCCCCAGACCATGAATGATAAGACTCTTAAGTTGATTGGAAGAGCCCATACAACTAAGGATATTATATCAAGCTACAAGATGGCGAGAGAAGAAGGCTTTGATAATATTAATATGGATATTATTGTGGGGCTTCCAGGTGAGGACCTTGACGACTTGAAGCATACACTATCCGAGATTGAGAAGTTAAGTCCTGATAGTTTGACAGTTCATTCTCTTGCTATTAAGAGAAGCGCTAGGCTTAACATTTACAAGGAAGAATATGAGGATATGCTTATGTACAATTCGGCTAAGCATATGGAACTGGCGGCTGCTACAGCGAACAAGCTTGGTATGGAGCCCTATTATCTATATAGGCAGAAGAATATGGCTGGCAATCTTGAGAATATCGGATTCGCAAGGCCAAAAAGGGAAGGCTTATATAATGTCTTGATTATGGAAGAAAAACAATCTATAATTGCACTTGGTGCAGGGGCAGCGTGCAAATATGTATCTGACGGAGGAAAGAGCGTTACCCGCTCAGAGAACGTGAAGGACCCTGGACTATATATAGACAGAATAGATGAAATGATTGATAGAAAGAAAGAGAAGCTGGAGGAATTAGGATGGCTGACAAGTTAAATAAAAAGCCTGTTAATGGTATGAAGGATATCATGCCACAGGAAATGGAGATTCGTGACTATGTCACAAGCGTCATTAAGGATACTTATAGAAGCTATGGCTTTACACCAATTGATACTCCTGCCATGGAGAATATTGGTAATCTTAGTGGTAAGCTTGGTGGCGAAAATGAGAAGCTAATCTTCAAGGTTATGAAGAGAGGAGAGAAGCTTAAGATTAAGGAAGCTGAAACTGAAGAAGAGGTTGTGGATTATGGACTAAGATATGATCTTACTGTTCCACTTTGCCGATTCTACGCTAATCATGCAAACGACCTGCCTAAGCCATTTAAGGCGCTTCAGATTGGCTCAGTATGGCGTGCTGACAGACCACAGCGTGGTCGCTACAGACAGTTCACACAATGCGATATTGATATCATTGGTGATGCAAGCAACATGGCAGAGATTGAGTTGATACTTGCTACAACTACTACTTTGGGCAAGCTTGGATTTGAGAATTTTGAGATAAGAATTAATGAAAGAAGGATTCTCAAGGCCATGGCGTTGAAAGCTGGATTCACTGAGGATAGTTTCGATGAAGTCTTTATAATACTTGATAAAATGGATAAGATTGGCATCGATGGTGTCCATGATGAACTTGTGGATAAGGGCTTTGATGAGAAAGTTGTTAACTCATATATCAACTTATTCACAATTTTAGAGGGAAAAAGTGATGTAACACAAGCAATTGACTGCCTTAGAGAGGAGTTAAGCGACACTTTAGACGAAGATGTGGCTAAAAGTATGAAAGAAATTGCTCTGGCCGTTGATAACTCTAAGGTCGCAAAATTCGACCTTGTATTTGATCCAACCTTAGTAAGAGGAATGAGCTATTATACAGGCACAATATTCGAGATTGCTATTCCAGAATTTGGAGGAAGCTGTGGTGGCGGCGGAAGATATGATGAGATGATAGGAAGATTTACAGGTGGAAGCGTTCCTGCCTGTGGATTCTCAATAGGCTTTGAGAGAATCATACTTCTCCTATTAGAACAGGACTTTAAAATTCCAACGCAAAGTAAGAAGATAGCATATCTTATTGATAAGAAGCTTCCATACGAGAAGTATGTAGAGGTTATAAAAGAGGCTAATGATTTAAGAGCTAAGGGAGAGAATATCTTAGTTGTTAAGATGAATAAGAATAAGAAGTTCCAAAAGGAGCAGTTGACTCAAGAGGGCTACGAGGAATTCAAAGAGTTCTTCGCTGATTAATAGAGTTTGGCTAATATTTAACATTTTATATATTTATGGAGGAAAATAATGGCAGAGACAATGAAAGGCTTACATCGAACTCATAGATGTACAGAGGTTAGTAACAAGTTAATTGATGAAAATGTTACTGTTATGGGCTGGGTACAAAAGCGCCGTAACTTAGGTAGCTTAATATTTATTGACTTAAGAGATAGAAGTGGATTACTTCAGGTTGTATTTGACGAGCCACAGATTGGAACAGAGGGCTTTAACAAGGCAGGCGAGCTTAGAAGTGAATTCGTAATTGCAGTGGAAGGCGTTGTTAAGAAGCGTGAGGCTGCAATTAATGAGAATCTTAAGACTGGTGATATTGAGATAATTGCCAAGTCCCTTCGAATTCTATCTGAAGCTGAGACACCTCCATTTCCAATTGAGGAAGGAATCAATACTAAGGATGAGCTTCGCTTAAAGCACAGATATCTTGATTTGAGAAGACCTGATTTACAGAGTAACCTTATATTAAGAAGTAAGGTGTGCAATATTGTAAGAAGCTTCCTGTGTGACGAGGGCTTTATAGAGATTGAGACACCAATTTTGCAGAAGTCAACACCTGAAGGAGCAAGAGATTATCTTGTGCCAAGTAGAATTCACCCAGGAGAGTTCTATGCCCTTCCACAGTCGCCACAGCTATTTAAGCAGCTTCTTATGTGCAGTGGCTTTGACAGATATTTTCAGATTGCAAAATGCTTTAGAGATGAGGACTTAAGAGCAGACAGACAGCCTGAATTTACACAGATTGATATGGAATTATCATTTGTAGATATGGAGGATGTCCTTGATGTTAATGAGAGACTAATTGCTAAGGTATTTAAGGAGGCGTTAGATGTTGATGTGCAGCTTCCACTTAAGAGAATGCCATGGCAGGAGGCTATGGACAGGTTCGGTTCTGACAAGCCTGATATCAGATTCGGCATGGAACTTACAGATGTAACAGATGTTGTTAAGGGATGTGGCTTCGGCGTATTTACTGGGGCTATTGAAAATGGTGGTTCTGTTCGCGGTATTAATGTATCAGGACAGGGTAGCATGTCGAGAAAGAAGATTGACAAATTAGTAGAATATGCAAAGGGCTGCGGTGCTAAGGGATTAGCATACCTATGCGTTAATGAGGATGGCACATACAAATCAAGCTTTGCTAAGTTCATGAAAGAGGAAGAGCTTGATAATCTTGTAAATGCCATGGAAGGAAAGCCTGGAGATTTACTATTATTTGCTGCAGATTCTAACAAAATTGTATGGGAAGTACTAGGTTCTCTTAGATGCGAGCTTGGTAAAGAATTAGGATTAATTCCTGAGGATGAATTTGCATTCCTTTGGATTACAGATTTCCCATTGTTCGAGTATTCCGAGGAGCAGGGTAGATTCGTGGCTATGCACCATCCATTTACCATGCCTTATGAAGAAGATATTGATTATATTGTATCTGACCCAGGTAAGGTTAGAGCCCAGGCTTATGATATTGTCCTTAATGGATGCGAGCTTGGAGGCGGAAGTATAAGAATTCATAGAGAAGATGTTCAGGAGAAAATGTTCGAAGCACTTGGATTTACTAATGAAGAGGCTCATGACAGATTCGGCTTCCTCCTTGATGCATTTAGCTTCGGCGTTCCACCACATGCAGGCCTGGCATATGGATTAGACAGAATGATTATGCTTATGACCAAAGCAGATTCTATTCGTGATGTAATTGCATTCCCTAAGGTTAAGGATGCATCCTGCTTAATGACCAACGCACCAAGTAGTGTTGACGAAACTCAGCTAGAAGAATTGTGCCTTAGGATAAAAGAGCAATAAGACATTTTTCTTCTTGCCAATGTATGAACACTTTGGGTATAATAGATTTAACTATATTTAATAAATAGGGGAAGGAAGGGGAAACTATGCATACATTTCAACCGTATCCAATTGAGCTGTATGAGGCTAATCCATTCACACTTATTGGGGAGCAATGGTATACCATTACAGCTGAGAAGGATGGCAAAGTTAATACAATGACTGCTAACTGGGGAACACTAGGAAGCCTCTGGGGTAAATACGTAGCAGTTATTTATGTAAGAGAGTCAAGACTGACACATGAATTCTTAGATTCCTGTGAGTATTTTTCTATAACTAATTATCATAAGAATAATAGAAGTGCTCTTAAGTATCTTGGAAGTGTATCAGGACGTGACGAGGACAAGATTGCTGGAGCGAGGTTCCATGTCAATTATGATAGTGGCGTGCCATTTATTGATGAAGGAACATTTAGCCTGATTTGTAAGAAGATTTCTCGAACAGAGCTGACACCAGATCAGTTCATTGACCCAGGTATCGAGAAGGAATGGTACAAGGAAGGTGATTACCACACAATGTATGTGGGAGAGATTATCAAAGCTTTAGCCAGATAATAGTGAAATTATAAGGAGAGGCTTTTGCTTCTCCTTTTTTGGCAAATGCTAAGAAATAAGATGAATGTTGAGGGTAGTTAGACAAAATGATATTTGACGGCGACAATTATGTGACAATTGTACCCCGAGCAGAAGCTGGGATAAGCTTAGACCTTTTGCAGCAGATTAATGGATTACAGACAGATATATGTAAGGCTTGTAACACATATTGCGTCTCTATTAAGAAGGACGTTGGAGTCTTCGCCTCATATCTCGGTTCCGTTGAAGAGAAAGAAGAGATAGCGAAGATTATTACTGTTGATATGGTTCGTGAACTGTGTCTACAATTCAATGATAATGTGCTTGAGAAGGTTATTCATTTTGATACAGGAATGGACTATGTCAAAATGACTGGCTGTGCTATATGTAGTAACGACAGGCAGCTCCTTGGTGTATATATAATGATTGCCTTTGTTGATGATGGCGAGGATTATGATTTGCCAAAATGTATCAAGAAGGTTCCACTAGATAAGTTCGATGCCATTGCGCTTCTTAACGCTAATCTTAGTGACCGCTTCTTCAGTGACAAGTTCTACGAGGCGAAGTTAGAAGAAGATTTGAGTCATGTTGAGGCCATTGGGCACAAATTAGAACATCAATTATCTAAGAATGAGATAATTACTAATATATTGAAGCTGTTAGAGTCTGACAATGATTTTGCCCAAATCTCTGAGGACATTTTTGCAGAAGCAGGCAGATATCTTAATGTGGATGATTGTCTTCTTATTAAAAAGAATACAGATGAGAAGACTGTTACATGTATTGCTGAGTGGACTAATGATGACAAGACTAAGTTAGGTGATAAGTTCGAAGCATACGCAATAGAGGATATGCCTTTCTTTAATGGCAGGTCATATACACCATCCTCTGATAGCATTATGCCTGATAATTTCCGGGAGTTTTTTGATGCGCTTGGAATTGATGCAGGTGTTTTTCTGCCATTAGATGTTAATGACACTGATGAATTATATTGTATCTTCATTAGTGAAGAATATAGGAAATGGACAGTAGAAGAGCTCAAATTCTTCCAGGATGTAAGGCGTGTTCTTCAGACTATTCTAATTAAGAGAATTACCAAGAATTCCTTGGCAAGCTCATATACAGCCTTAGAAGCTATCTTAGAGAATGCAGGCTGTGGAATATGTGTTGATGATGTTAAGAAGAAGACTAACCTATATGCTAATGAGACATACAAGAGCTTATTAGATGATGAAAGTGACAGAAAATCATTGGAAATGGTTATTGAAGATGAAGATTTTGCATCTAACAATCTTCATACATATTATGCTAAGAATAGTGATAAATGGTTTGATATCACATTTGCCACAACCCATTGGGTAGACGGCAGGGAAGCCAGACTTGCAACTGTATATGATGTAACAGATGTTAAGAGGTATCAGCGTGAGATAGAAAAGCAGGCTAGAACTGACTATCTTACAGGATTATATAATCGTAAGCAATGTGAAGAGGATCTTCTCGTTGAGATTCGCAAAGCCAACGTAACTGGAGATATGGGAGCCCTTCTATATCTTGACCTTGATGACTTTAAGAATATTAATGATGGGCTTGGTCATCAGGTGGGAGATCAGCTTTTAATTGAGATTGCACACAGACTTGATGATGTTACAGGTAAGGTCAATAAGACTTATCGTGTAGCAGGAGATGAATTTATAGTTCTAATTCCATCAGGCAGATATAAGGAGCTTGATGAAGTATGCAATAATATTGGAAGACTCTTTGCTAGAAGCTGGAAGATATCTGATAAGAAGTATTATTGTACCATGTCAATGGGATACGTTGTATTCCCAACACATGGTTCAGATGTTCAGTCCATTATTCAAAGGGCTGACATAGCATTAAGTTGCGCTAAAGCTCGTGGTAAGAATCGAATTGAAGCATATAGCGAAGAGGAAGCATCTAACAGCGTTAAGCGACTTGACTTAGAGAAACAATTAAGGGACGCTGTGGCTGATGGTTGCAAGGAGTTCGAGGTGTATTATCAGCCTGTAGTTAATATTACGGGTGATGATGCAGTATGCTGTGGTGCAGAGGCCCTTGTTAGATGGCGCTCTAAAGAGTTTGGATTTATGAATCCTGCTGACTTTATTCCGCTATCTGAATATCTTGGTTTAATTGTGCCAATAGGGGAGCATGTACTAATCGAGGCCTGCAAGCGTTGTAAATATTGGAATGATTTCGGTCATCCTGAGTATAAGGTCAATGTCAATCTGTCTGTAGTTCAGTTGCTTCAGAAGGACATTGTTGATACTGTGGAAAATGCGTTGATTGTATCAGGTATCACACCTGAGAATCTGACTCTTGAGGTAACGGAAGGTCTGGCTATTAACGATATGGAAGCCATGAAGAAGATTCTTAATGGTATCAAAGAGCTGGGAGTTCGAGTTGCTCTTGATGATTTTGGAACAGGCTACTCATCACTGAATTATATTAAGTCAATGCCGCTTGATGTTATTAAGATTGACAGATGCTTTGTTAATGGCGTAGGTACAGATGCATTCTCTGATGCATTTGTTAAGACAGTATCTAAGTTAGCTGATGCCATTGATGTAAATGTGTGTGTGGAAGGTGTCGAAGAAGAGAGACAAAGGGAGGCTTTAGATGATATGAATATTCAGATGATTCAGGGATTCTTATATGACAGACCTTTGACGCAGGACGAATTCGAGAGGAAGTATCTTGTATGAGTGCAGATATATGTGAAGAGTGCAATAATTATATGTACGATGATGAAGAAGAGTGCTATGTGTGTGATATGAACTTAGACGAGGATGATATGTACAAATTTCTTACTGGTAACAATAAGGACTGTCCATATTATCAGTCTGATAACGAATATGAAGTGGTTAAGCATCAAATGTGATGCCGCGTATTTTTGTTATAGTGTGTAAGACTTTCAAAAAGGTCTGCACGCTCATGGGGAAAATCGCTTGGCAGACCTTTTTGCAAAGTCTTACAACTAGCAGAGAAAATCGCGCTTAAGACCTTTTTTACTAAGACTTATAGCTAGTGCAAATAATTGCGCTCAACAACAATAATAAAATAGGGGGATAGATATGTTACAAGAAAGTATTAAGAAATTAGTTCAGTATGGGATAGATACTGGACTTACACCAGAGTGTGAGAGGATTTATACAACGAATCTGTTGTTAGATGTGTTTAATGAGGACACATATACTGATCCGGAGGTTGATACATCTAATATTGTATTAGAGGATGTGTTAGCAGATCTTCTTGATGAAGCAGTTAAGAAGGGGTTGATAGAAGATAGTATTGGATATAGAGATTTATTCGATACAAGAATTATGAATTGTCTTATGCCTAGACCTGTTCAGGTTCAGGCCAGATTCAAGGAGGAATATGCTAAGTCACCTGAAGCTGCGACGGAATATTTCTTCAAATTAAGTCAGGATAGTGATTACATTCGTCGCTACAGAATAGTTAAGGATAAGAAGTGGACTGTTGACACTAAGTATGGAACACTTGATATAACTATTAATCTTTCTAAGCCAGAGAAGGATCCTAAGGCTATTGCAGCAGCCAAGAATGCTACTGATGTAAAGTATCCTAAGTGCTTACTCTGCGTAGAGAATGAGGGCTACGCCGGAAGATTAGACCATCCTGCAAGAGAGAATCATAGGATTATTCCTATTACAATTAACGATTCTGCATGGGGATTTCAATATTCTCCATACGTATATTATAATGAACATTGTATAGTATTTAATGGTGAGCATACACCTATGAAGATTGAGAAGGCAACATTTATCAAGCTATTTGATTTTGTTAAGCTGTTCCCTCATTACTTCTTAGGCTCTAATGCTGACCTTCCTATAGTTGGTGGTTCCATTCTAAGCCATGACCATTTCCAGGGCGGTCATTACACATTTGCCATGGAGAAGGCAGAGATTATTAAGAACTTCACTGTTCCTGGCTTCGAGGATGTTACAGCAGGCATTGTAAAATGGCCATTATCTGTTATCCGTCTTCAGTGCAAGGACGAGAAGAGAATTATTGAATTGGCGGACCATATTCTTAAGGCATGGAGAGGATATACTGACGAGGATGCTTATGTATTCGCTGAGACAGACGGCGAGAAGCATAATACAATAACTCCAATTGCCAGAAGAAGAGGGGAGCTCTTCGAGATGGACCTTGCTCTTCGTAACAATATTACGACAGATGAGTGCCCTATGGGATTATACCATCCTCATGAGGAACTTCATCATATTAAGAAGGAGAATATTGGACTTATTGAGGTTATGGGCCTTGCAGTATTACCTTCAAGACTGAAGGGTGAGATGGAAGAGCTTGCTGATTATATTATTAGTGGCAAGGATATTCGCAGTAACGATGCTCTAAGTAAGCATGCGGACTGGGTAGATGAGTTCCTTCCTAATTATTCTGATGTAAATGCTGATAATATTGCTGGAATCATTGAGCAGGAGGTAGGAAAGGTATTCTGCCGAGTGCTTGAGGATGCTGGTGTATATAAATGTGATGATGAAGGCCTTAAAGCTTTCGAGAGATTTGTAAGCAGCTTGTAATTACTATTGATTATGAATTGTTTCTTTTAGCAAAATAAATGTTAAGAGGTTGTTGTATGAAAGATAATTATAATGAACTTGCTAAATTGTTTGACAATACACCTAGAATTTGTGAGAACTGTGGGGGCGGCTTCGATTATAACGGAGCTGGTGAGTATGTCTGCAAGAAATGCGGTCGAATTGAATATGATGATTATGGTAAGGTTAGAAAATTCGTAGAAGAAAATGGACCTGCCCCATATCATGTTGTTAAGAAAGCCACTGGGGTTGAAGGAAGACTTGTTAGAGAGTATCTTGACACACCAAGTAGTGTCAGGAAATTCGATATGATTTGTCAGGGCTGTGGCTGTAAGATTGCTGCAGGTAAATACTGTGCTTCTTGTGCAGCTTCTAAGGACTCAAAGCCTCCAATTACTAAGAGTGACCCTTCGCTGGGAAGTAAGAAATCTACTAAAATTGAGAAAAAAGGTGGAATTCACTTCGTAGTTGATAGAAATGAAAAGAAGTAATACTTAGAAAAATATAAAAATAATAAAAATAAGCAAAAAAATAAGACCTTACTGCGGCACCCCCTAGCTACGGGGGCTTCTAATAGGTCTTATTTTTATAGATTACCTAATGCATACTTTAAAGCTGATACAGGCTTCTTACCTTGACTTTCCTGCTCCTTAGCATAGTTATTGTAATCTGCATATAATGATGATATTGTAGTATATTCTGTGTAATTCATAATCTTTCCTCCTTATTATATACTTAATTGATTTCCGAAAGTGCTAATTGGTTCATCTTAGTACTGACCAATAGCAAACTTAAGGAATGATACAGGCTTTTTGCCTTCGCTTGTCATTTTGTTAGAATACTTTTCATACTCATAATATGATAATGAGAAAGCATCTTGTGCTGAATGTCCAACCATTTCTTTGTCCTCCTTTCTTGTTTCTGGTGCTATAATATCACCGCCATTGTATAATGTCAACAAAAACTTTGTGTCTAATTTGTGAAAATAGCACTAAAAACTAGCAAAGTGACAGTTAAGGCCGAAATGTCGTTGTGCATATAGCACAATTTCAGAGGGTAAAGTATAGTAGTTTTTAACAAGATAACATAGGCTGTTATGTATCTTGCATATCCTATGCTATAAAAAATGTGCAATGTAAACAAAAAATCATCAAAAAAATAGAGTGATAAGAAACAGGTGTGTATTATAGTGACAAAAATGTGTTCGAAATGTGTCCAAATTGTGTCCTAAATATAAATAAATTATTAATTTTTATATTGATAATTTTTAGACAAGAGAGTATAATTCATATATGAAGAACATATTACTATAAGGAGGAAATTAAAAAATGGGTATGATGTTTCAAATCTATGGCGATACCTCATTAACACAGATTCTTGGTTGGTGTATGGTATTTGTCGGATTGATTCTACTTAACGAGCTTGGTCGTAGAACTAAGTGGGGTGGAATTTTACTATTTGTAATTATTCCAATTATTTTAACAATTTACTTTATCTTAATCCATGTTGGTCTATTTGGTGGAGCAGAGAACCAAGAGGCTATGTACATGGACGGATGGTTCCATTACTTTAAGCTATATGCTGCAGACATCGGATGCGTAGGTTTCATGATGATCAAGTATGGCTGGGGTATTGGTAAGAAACATTGGTTTAAGGCATGGCCTTTCTTCATTGTTGCAGCTAACATCTTAATCGCAGTTGTATCTGATCTTGAGTCATTCATCAAAGGTACAATGGCAGGCGGTATGCAAGGTGGCTGGTGGGCATCCAACGAAGGTGTATTCCTTTATGGTGGATGGTGGAACCTCCTCAACGCATTAGCTGGTATTATCAACATTCTTTGTATGACAGGTTGGTGGGGAATTTACACATCAAAGGGTCAGAAAGATATGTTATGGCCAGACATGACATTTGCATTCATCCTTGCTTATGATGTATGGAACTTCGAGTATACATACTTGAACCTTCCTACTCACTCATGGTACTGTGGTGTTGCTTTACTTCTTGCTCCTACATTTGCAGCAGCATTTTGGAACAAGGGTGGTTGGATCCAGAACCGTGCTAACACACTTGCAATCTGGTGTATGTTCACACAAGTTTTGCCTCTATTCCAGTTAAGCAAGACATTCTCTGTAATGCCAACAGTTTATGGTGGCGCAACAGAGGCTGGTTACTCAGCTCTTGATCTTTATGATTCAGCTATTAATGTATACAACAATGGCGGAGATGCTGCTAAGGCAATCAGTGATCTTGGTATCACAGCTAACCCAACAGCTCAGGGTGTTATCGCTATGGCTGCTATCGTTATTAACGTTGTTGTATTCACAGCTATCATTAAGAGAGCTATTGAGCAGAAGAAGAATCCATATACAAACGAAATTTGGACTGGTACAAAAGATTTCGAGCTTGCTATGGCAAGAAGAGAGGATTAATTCTAGTTTAATATTTATTTGAATATGTTCTTTAGAAATTAAGGCAGGTGTTTTGGCACCTGCCTTTTTTGTGTTCTATATAAGAAATGCACTTTAATACAGCATCTCTTCATATATAATACAATAATACCAAAATAGATTGACACTTATTTTTAATGTGGGATAATATAAAGTATATGATTATGCATTAATGTATAAGGGGGTATTAGTAATGATCAAATACGAAGAGAAGACAAAATATTTTAAGTTAGATACTAAGAACACTTCATATTGTATGGCGGTTCTAGACACAGGGCATGTTGAGCATTTGTACTATGGTAAGAAGATTACAGGAGAAGATCCTGAATTTATGCTAGAGAAGAATTGCTTTACGCCAGGTAATTGCAACAATTATGACAGTGAGCATCCTATTACATTAGAAGATACATGTCTTGAAGTATCTGGAATTGGCAAAGGTGATATTAGAGAACCATTTATTGATGTTGTATACTCTAATGGCTCTTCTACAACTGATTTTGTATTTGATTATTGCATGGTTGATAAAGGAAAGAAGGAATATAAGACTTTGCCAGGCTCTTATGATGATGAGGATAGCCAGGATCATCTTATGATTTCCTTAAAGGATAGAAATAGTGGAACGACACTAGAGCTTCATTATTATGTATATGAAGAAGAGGATGTTATTACAAGGAGTGCCAAATTCATTAATACCAGTGACGATGATGTTAAGCTTAGAAGATTGATGTCAGCGCAGATGGATATTGATGAGGCAGGCTTCGTAATAACTTCATTTCATGGTGGCTGGACACAGGAGATGAATAAGCATGATGTAACTCTTACATCAGGCAAGTTCGTGAATAGTTCATTTACTGGTGGTTCTTCTTCAAGAAGCAATCCGTTTGTGATGATGTCCTATCCTGAGACTACTGAATATATGGGAGACTGCTATGGCTTTAATCTTATTTATTCAGGTAATCACTATGAGTCTTTCGAGGTTAACAGCTTTAACAAGACAAGGTTTGTAAGTGGTATCAATCCTCAGGGATTCGAGTTCTTCATTGAGCCAAAAGGCGTATTTGAGGCACCAGAGGCTGTTATGACATTTTCAGGAGAAGGTCATAATGGAATGAGCAAGAATATGCACGCATTTGTTAGAAAACACATTGTCAGGGGCAAATGGCGTGACAAGGTGCGTCCGATTCTTCTTAACAGCTGGGAGGCTGCTTACTTCGATATCAATGAGAGCAAACTACTTAATCTTGCTGCAGAGGGAGCTAAGCTTGGCGTGGAATTATTCGTAATGGATGATGGTTGGTTTGGCGAGAGAAATGACGATACCAAGGCTCTTGGAGACTGGACTGAGAATACTACTAAGCTTCCTCATGGTGTGGCTGGCCTGGCTGAACGAATTAATGATTTGGGAATGGATTTCGGAATCTGGGTTGAGCCAGAGATGGTAAATGTTGATTCTGACCTTTATAGAAAGCATCCAGATTGGGCGATTTGTATTCCTGACAAGAATCATACAGAAGGCCGTAACCAGAGAATACTTGATTTCGCCAACCCAGAGGTTGTTGAATATATGACTAATGCCATGACCAAGGTATTTAGTCTTGGCAATATTGCTTATGTAAAATGGGATATGAACAGGACCTTTACTGATTATTATTCTCAGTATCTTCCTAAGGAAAGACAAGGAGAGGTAGGTCATAGATATATCACTGGTGTATACAAGATGATGAAAACACTGACAGAGAAGTTCCCTGAGATTCTATTCGAGGGTTGTGCTGCTGGTGGCAATAGATTTGACCTTGGAATCTTATCATATTTCCCACAGATATGGGCAAGCGACTGCACTGATGCAGTTGAGAGACTTCGTATCCAGAATGGATACAGCTATGGTTATCCAATGTCTACGGTATCGGCCCATGTATCAGGCTGTCCGAACCATCAGACACTTAGAACTACGCCAATTGATACACGATTCAACGTGGCTAGCTTTGGCGTATTAGGCTATGAATGTAACCTTTGCGATGCTACCAAGGATGAGAAGGAAGCAATCAAAGAACAGATTGAGATATATAAGAAATACAGAGATACAATGCAGTTCGGTGATTTCTACAGAGTGAAGGCTGATAATGTCTATCAGTGGACTGTTGTATCTAAGGATAAGTCTACTGCAATCGGAATGGTTGCCCAGATTCTGATGAAGGCAGGCAGAGGATATCAGAAGTTCAAGGCCTCAGGATTAGACCCAGATAAGAAATATCATTTCTTCGGAAGAGAGCTTAAGTATCATCTTAAGGAGTATGGCGATTTGATTAATACTGGAATGCCAAGTCTTCCAATATTTGGAAAACCACACATTAATCCTAATAATTCTACCTTGATGAACCTGTTCAACAAGGTGAATCCTATGAACGGCGAGAAGGAGGATTGTGAAGTATATGGTAATGCCTTAATGAATTGTGGTGTCAAGCTTAAGCAGGCTTATACTGGAGTTGGGTATAATGGAGAAGGCGAGACAAGACATTTTCCAGATTTCGGTTCAAGAATATATTTCATAGAAGAAGCGTAGAATAGGTTCCCTCTTTGTGCGACGGGGCATGAGTTATGAGTGCAGATTATTCAAATGTGCCGCTGGTAATACCGGCACTTAATCCTGATAATAGAATACATACCTTTATTCGTTCCCTTAGAGAGTTTGGATTTGACACCATTATTGTAGTAGGTGATGGAAGTGATGAACTTCACAAGGATGGCGTATTTAGAGAGCTGAACGAACAGGGTGAAGTTGTCCTTTTACGCAATTACAAAGGCAAGGGCGTGGCGCTGAAGGATGGATTATCCTATGTAAATGAGCATTTTCCAGACTGCATAGGAGTTGTTACTGCAGATTATGATGGAAGGCAAAGCGCGGCTTCTGTAAGAGATGTTGCAGCTAAGCTTCTTGAAGGCGAGAAGTTTGTGCTTGGCACAAGAGATATTGCAGGAAGTAACATATCTAAGAAGATGCGTAGAGGATACAAGCTTGTAGAGTGGACATTCAGAATTCTTTATAGTAAGAAGATAAAGGACATACAGACGGGGCTTCGCGGCATTTCGAAGGAGCTGCTTCCTAGGTTTATTGAAATAAAGGGCAATCGTTATGAATATGAGCCTCGCATGATAGTTGAGGCTGTAAGAGAGGATATACCTATATGCGAGGTGGAAGTCGGCGCGATTAATCCAATTGACGCAGGGGATGAGACTATTGAGGTTAGCGACAATTATCATCCTTTTTCTGATTCCATTAAGATAGCCCTGTCCTTGTTTTTGTATTTTATCAAATACGCGGTGACATCTATATCAGCGACAGCTATTGATTTTGCGCTGTTTTTCATATTGTCAAGTTACGTGTTTAACAATATGGAGCTGGGAATATGCGTATTCTTATCAACCGTGCTTGCAAGGGCCGTATCTAGTACAATAAGCTTTATGGTTAACAGGAAGCTGGTATTTAAGGCAGATGGCAGGATAGCTGTTAGAAATGTGTTATTGTATTATGCTTTAGTTACAGTAATAATGTTAAGCTCGGCTGAACTGGTAACATTGTTCGTTCGATTGTTCGGTGGAGGCAAGACATTAACGAAATTATTTGTTGATTTAATCCTGTTCTTCGTAAGCTATCAGATACAAAACAGGGTAATTTTCAAGAAAGATAAGAAATAAGTCTAGTTATTGTGGTTTTGCGATTATTTTTAGTTGTAAAACCACAATTTTTAGTTGAAAACAGTGTATCTATTATAGTATAATATTCTATAGGTTTTTATGTACTATTATTGGCGTGACTTCGTAATTTATATGCCTTTAATATATGTACAATCTGTATTGGGAAGGTTATGAAATGCAGTTATCAAAGAGAGATAAATCTTCTAAAACGCAATATGTTCGTAAGTCAATAATATCTATAGGGATTATTGCGTTTTTTATTGCCATAATAATAGCTTTTGTTATGTCTAACAAGATGTCTAGCAAGGTTAATGTTCAGAAGCTGGATTCTGGTTGGGATGTAATTATTAATGATTCCATATACGAGAATGTTACTTTGTCAACATTTCGTATACCAGAGTCTCTGAAGAAGGGTGATACAGTTATTCTTAAGACTAATCTTCCTGAGCAGTTAGATAGTGATCTGGAAAGCGTTACATTTCAGGCGATTTTGACAACCTTAGAGGCAAGAATAGATGGTAATTCCATTTATTCTTATGGAGAAGAAGCCTATGAGAAGGGCTTTGTGGGTTCTGGATATCACTTTATTCAGTTGCCACAGGGTTCAGAGGGTAAGGAGATTACCTTTATTCTTAAGCCTGCTGAGTCAGGGGCATTTACTAATATTACTGTGCCTACTGTCACACCTGTTAAGTATACAACGACAGCCTTTGCAGATAAGAATCTTGTGAATATATTTGTTTGTATATCCTTATTCGTGTTAGGCGTGATAATGACAATTGTTGGAGCCATAACATATTTATTTGAGAGCAATGTTAAGAGTCTTATTGTTATTGGTCTTCTAACTACTGTTGCAGGTGTATGGTCGTCTTGCAATACTAAGATAATTCAGATATTCTCCATAGATTTGGAGATGTGTACAGCAATTGAATATTTGTCATTATATGTGGCACCTGTGCCTCTTGTTATTCTGATTATAATGGTAATGAGAGATGATACACCATGGAAGAAGAAGTTACTATATGGTGTTCTTGCTGTGTTAGTTTTCTTCGATATATTAAGTACTATATTGCATTTTACAGGAATTGCACATTTCCCTACAACATTGGCTATATTCCATTTCCTTGGATTTGCAACAATCATAATTCTGGCCATTGCAGGTCATTCTAAATTCTCTAATATGGACAGAAGCGAGAGAGTTTTGACTGTGGCTATTGTTGTGCTTTGTGTATTTGCTGGATTGGATATACTAAGGTTTAACTATTCTAAGTATATGTGGCCAGAGAACGAGATGCTGACTAATTCCATATTACCACTTGGAATGCTAGTATTTGTTGTGCTGTTAGTTGGAAGTTATATATTCTACATATACGATGTTGTACAGGATTCTGCCGAAGACAGGGCATTGGCTCAGATGGCATATACAGATCCGCTTACGGGATTGTATAATCGTGCCAAGGCAGAGAAGAAATTCGCTAAGCTAATCAAGAATAAGATGGATTACTTCCTAATCAACATGGATCTTAACGGACTTAAGAAGATGAATGACAAGTTCGGTCATGCCAAGGGAGACCTTCTTATTACAACATTTGCAGATATTCTCAAGGAATGCTTCTCTGATATTGCAACTGTTGTGAGAATGGGTGGAGACGAATTCTTAGTTATCATAGATGCCAGATATGAAGATAAGATTAAACCAGCTCTTGCTAAGATGATTGAGTTAGAAGCTGAGAAATCAAAAGAGACTGGTATGAGAATAGAGGCTTCATTTGGTATATCTTCTAATATAGAAGATAAGAGTAAGGGACCTGAGCAGGTATATTCTGTTGCTGATCAGAGAATGTACAAGATGAAACAGAACACAAAAGCTGCTAGAAGAGCTAGAGCTAAGAAGGCAGAAGAGAATAAATAATTACAATAATAGGAGGATCACAATAATGGATCTTAAGACAAAACACCTTAAGGAAAAGAAAAGAGTAAGCTTTACAGTGTCGCTAGTAATATTGATAGTAATGTTACTATTCTCAGTATACAAGCTATTGTTTTTCGGGTTCGGATTGTTGAATATCATTAGAGCGGCGCTTGTTGTTCTTCCTTTGATATTTATCATTATAGTAAGACTTTCAATGATGAATAAGAAGGGCTCCGAGATGTTCTTTACTTATTCTCAGGGATTAGCATATGCTGCTGTATTCCTTACATCGGTTGATGATGGATATTTATATGCATTTATGTTCCCTATAGTTATTCTTGTTCTTATCTTCCAGGAGACGAAGAAGGCTTTTATTGGTTCGGCAGCTGCCATTCTGATTAATATAGCTTATCTTGTAGAATACTTCTTATTATCAGATAAGTCTAATATAATAATGGTAATAGTACAATTTATATTCTGTATTGTTACATGCTTTGTTGCTATTCTTGTTATCAATACTCTTAACAGACAGAACAAGGAGAGTATGCAGGCAATAGCTGATTCTGCTAAGGAGCAGGAAGGTACAGCAAGAGAAGTTATGGGTGTATCTGAGAATATTGCTGATAAGATTGATGGTGCACAAGGTCTTGTTGAGAAGCTTAATGTGGCTATTACAGAGAGTAATGATGCTGTTAATGGAATTGCTTCAAGCACTAAGACAACAGCAGAATCTATTGAGAATCAGACAGTTATGACAGCTGAGATTCAGGAGAATCTTGAGGCAGCTGAGACAGAGGCAGGCAATATGATGTCAGCTTCTAAGCATACACAAGAGACAGTGGAGGAAGGTGCTAAGCTATTAGAGCAGCTTAAGGTACAGGCTTCTGAGACTGCTGAAGTTAACAGATCTACAAGAGAGACAACAGAAGAACTTAATGAACGTATTAAGGAAGTTGAGAATATTGTTGGTACAATTCTTAGTATCTCAGATCAGACTAACTTACTTGCTCTTAATGCTTCAATTGAGGCTGCCAGAGCTGGTGAAGCAGGTAAGGGCTTCGCAGTAGTTGCTGATGAGATTAGAAATCTGTCAGAAGAGACTAAGGATTCAACAGAGAAGATTAGTGATATTATCAATAAGTTCACCATTGACGTTGATAAGGCTAGTCGCAATATGGAGCGTTCTGCTGAGAGTTCAGACAGACAGAACGAGATGATAGAAGTTACTGGTGATAAGTTCGAAGCAATTAAGGAAGAGATGAACGACTTGTCTAATTCTATTCAGACCATCTCTAATAAGGTTAACGAGATTGTTTCAGCTAATACTAAGATTATGGATGCTATCTCTAATCTGTCTGCTACATCAGAAGAGATTGCTGCTTCATCAGAGAGTAGTATAACAGTCAGTGACCAGAGTATGGAATACATGAGAGATATGACAGACCTTCTTAACGAAGTATTCGACGTATCTAATAGTATGAAGACTATGGTCAATGGCAATAAGTAGAAGCAAAGCTTATAATTAAAAAAATATTTAGGACCAATTAATAAAACAGACCAGAAATAAGAAAATGTCAACTCGCTCATGAAGAAAATCGCTAAGTTGACATTTTCCTTATTTTCTGGTCTGTTTAGTATCAAGAACCTTGATACATTTTCCTTATTAATTGGTCCTTTTAGAAAGTATTGTATATTAATAAAGGTGAAGTTCTGCAATGCGATTTTTTCTATGAGCATGCAGAGCTTCACCTTATAATTATACAGTCTGTGTTATTCCATTAATAGATGCTTTCTCGCCATCATCAACAGGAATGATAATGCATTTCTTGCCATCTAGGAAGGTAGTGGTAATCTCTTCAACCTTATTAGGATTAACCTTGAGCACAATGTCGTTATCCTTGCCATCCTTATCCACAAGACCTGATTCCTTAAGCTGGTTAGTTAAGTCGGTAACCTTTTCCTGTAGCGACTTCTTCTCAAGGCGAAGCTCGTTGTTCTTAAGAATCTTAGAGTCTAGGATTTCTTCTGCCTGAGGTGGAGCATCCTGGAAGAATTCATCGAATTTCTTGGCAATTTTTTCTGCCTTTTCCTCTGATACAGGAGCGTCCTCAAGGATTGTGTTGATTGCATCCTTATCAAGAATTATTTCATCCTCATCACTAACTGTTTCCTGCTTCTCTTCAATATAGTCATTTAAATTAGACTGGATATCAACGATTATATCAGGAGTATCTTCCTTATCTGGTCCAAGAGCTCCTGTTAAAATGTTAGTAAAGGCGTTCTTCTTCTCCTGTGAAGTAAGCTTGCTTGCGCAACCTAAGCCCATTTCCCATAATTCCTTGTGAGGATTGTCTGCCTTCTTGGTATACATCATGATACTGTGGATGTCAGAGCTTCTGTCAGTAAAGCAAGGGAAGATGAAGCCACTATCAGTAGGGCCAACAACCCAGTCGCGAATTCTGGCACCGATTCTATGCTCATCTTCACGATAGCCAAGCCCAGGCTTAGACAGAATAACAGGACATATACTGCATATAATGTATTCGTATGTCTCTTCAGACTCGTCTAGGGCCCTGTTGTCGCTTGTCTTAACCATAACATCATAATTATCGTAATATAGCAATATAAGGTAATTGCCGACGAAATCATAGGTCTCAATGATGTGATCGAAGAAGGCGTTATATAAGTTCTCGTCTTCAAGCTTACTTGCCTTAAGAGCCATTAGAGCATGCTGTGGCGCGCCGATTTCTTCTGCTTCCATTGGAAATTCTAATTCCACAAGGTTATTGCCGATTGTTCCAGACATAGTCTTAGAAGCAAGCTCTAAGTATTTATGGAATTCCTCGTCTTCTAGGTTGAGGAAGCTCTCATTGAAGGTACATACCTTATCTTTAGATGAATTAACGTAGCATCCAGCCATTCTGGTAATGGTACAGCTTTCCTTTTTTAATCTTCTTTTTAATTCTGCAACTTCTTTTTTATTCAAAATAATACTCCTTAATCTAATAATATTTCCAAACCAATAATATTTTAGATTAGATAGGTGTCAAAATCAATAATAACTTGAATTTATAACGGGTTTGTAATAAACTAGATATTGGATTTTTGCGTATATGGAGGACATTATTTTGGATTTGTTGGAATTAAGAAATTTACATCATGAATTTAAAGATTATGAAGGAAAAGAAGTTACTGTAGGAGGCTGGGTAAGAAGTATTAGAGACTCTAAGACATTTGGTTTTATGGTACTTAATGATGGTACTTTCTTCGAGCCTACACAGGTTGTATTTGCAGATAAATTAGATAATTTCGAGAAGATAGCCAAGCTCAATGTTGGCGCTGCTGTAGTTGTTACAGGAGAAGTTGTTGTAACACCAGATGCTAAGCAGCCTTTTGAGATTCAGGCAACTAATGTAGATATAGAAGGAGAGTCAACACCTGATTATCCTCTTCAGAAGAAGAGACACTCCTTCGAGTATCTAAGAACTATTTCGCACCTAAGACCTAGAACTAATACTTTCCAGGCCGTATTTCGCGTAAGGAGCCTATGCGCTTATGCCATTCACAAGTTCTTCCAGGAGAGAGACTTTGTGTATGTTCACACGCCACTTATTACAGGTTCTGACGCTGAGGGTGCAGGCGAGATGTTCCAGGTTACAACACTTGATATGAAGGACGTTCCTACAGTTGATGGAAATGTTGATTATAGCCAGGACTTCTTCGGCAAACCAACTAATCTTACAGTATCGGGACAATTAAACGGTGAGACATTCGCAATGGCATTCAAGAATATATACACATTTGGTCCAACCTTCAGAGCAGAGAATTCTAACACCACAAGACATGCGGCTGAGTTCTGGATGATAGAGCCAGAGATCGCATTTGCAGACCTTACAGATGATATGATGCTAGCAGAGAGCATGATTAAGTACATTATCAATTATGTTCTGGAAAATGCTCCTGAGGAGATGGAGTTCTTCAATAAGTTCGTTGATAAAGGACTGATTGACAGATTAAAGCATGTGGCTAACTCTGAATTTGGTCATATTACTTATACAGATGCCATTAAAGAATTAGAAAAGCATAATGACAAGTTTGATTATAAGGTATCATGGGGTGCTGATCTGCAGACTGAGCATGAGAGATATCTAACAGAAGAAATCTTCAAGCGTCCAGTATTCGTTACAGACTACCCTAAGGAGATTAAAGCCTTCTATATGAAGCTTAATGATGACGGCAAGACAGTTGCTGCTATGGACTGCCTTGTACCAGGAATTGGCGAGATTATCGGTGGTTCTGAGAGGGAAGCTAATATTGATATTCTTAAGGAAAGAATGAAGGAGTGTAACCTTAGTGAAGAGGATTACGGCTTCTACATGGACCTTCGTAAGTATGGTAGTGCAAGACATGCTGGATTCGGACTTGGCTTCGAAAGATGCGTTATGTACCTAACTGGTATGGGCAATATTAGAGATGTAATTCCATTCCCACGTACTGTTGGTAATTGCGATTTATAATCTATAACAACAGGTACGAGCATTGTAACCCACTAGCCGACATTCTTAGTCGGCGGTGGGTATACAATGTCGTACTGTATAATATAGACAGAAAAAAGATTATGTAAGAGAGGACAAGAAGTAATGAGCAAAATAGTAATTCCAGAGGGCTATGAATCAACATTGAATCTTAAGGAGACACAGATTGCGATTAAGAGAGTTAAGGATTTCTTCCAGGCGCAGCTTGCGGCACAGCTTAACCTGCGACGTGTCTCTGCACCATTATTTGTAACTCCTGAGTCAGGTCTTAACGATAACCTTAATGGCGTTGAGAGACCTGTATCCTTCGGTATTAAGGAGCAGGGCGACAAAGAGGTTGAGATTGTACATTCTCTGGCTAAATGGAAGAGAATGGCTCTTGGCAGATATGGCTTTGGTGTTGGTGAAGGCCTTTATACTGATATGAATGCTATTAGAAGAGATGAGGATACTGATAATATCCACTCTATATATGTTGACCAATGGGACTGGGAGCAGGTTATTGATAAGTCCGAGAGGACCGACGCGGTATTAGAGAATCGTGTTAAATCAGTATATGATGCTCTTAGACTTACTGAGAAATATGTATCTAACAGATATGGCTATGTTGAATGTTTTCTTCCTGAGAGCATTACATTTATCACATCTCAGGAGTTATTAGATATGTATCCTGACAAGGATGTTAAGGAGAGAGAGTACTTATTTGCAAAAGAGAAGGGTGCTATCTTCATTAAGCAAATCGGTGACAAGCTGTCTAATGGTGAGAAGCACGATGGAAGAGCACCTGACTATGATGACTGGGCTCTTAATGGAGATATTATCGTATATTATCCTGTGCTTGATATTGCTCTTGAATTGTCTTCTATGGGAATAAGAGTTGACGAGAATTCCCTTGTTTCTCAGCTTGAGAAGGCAGGCTGCAAGGAGAGATTAGAGCTTCCATTCCAGAAATCCATTATGAATAAGGAGATTCCTTACACAATCGGTGGAGGAATTGGTCAGTCCAGAATATGTATGTTCTTCCTTCGTAAATGTCATATTGGAGAAGTACAGGTATCATATTGGCCACCAGAAGACGTGGACTACGCCGCTTCTAAGGGTGTAATTATATTGTAATTAAGTGAGGGTGCTCATATGAGTAAAAATGTTAAGAACGGTGAAATGGACAATTTGATGGATGCTTTCTCAACTCTTAAGAGTAGAGAGGAAGCATACGCATTTCTAGAGGATTTGTGTACTGTTAAGGAATTGGAATCTCTTAGCCAGCGTCTTGAGGTTGCAAGACTTCTAAGAGAGAAAATCACATACCAGGATATTGCAAGTCAGACTGGTGCGTCTACTACAACTGTCAGCAGAGTCAACAGAGCACTCAATTATGGCTCTGATGGCTATGACATGGTACTAGATAGACTTGATGCTGATAAATAGATATTATTATTCTTCATCTGAATCTGCATCAAGATCTATTAGCTCCTCTATCATCATCTTCTTAACATAGATATCAAAGGAGAGTAGGCATATAAACGAGAATCGCTGCAACAACTCCCTGTCTTCTTCAGGAGCATCCTGAAATGATTTTGTGCTAAGATTGAATTTTCTAAGAACATCTTTGGTAAGTGCTTTACCATCTGCTAATTCAATATCTACAATTTCCTTATATAAATCAGTAAATGATAAATCATCATCACTATTAAAGAATTTGTCTGTAACTGGCTCCATAATAGCTTTCACATCCTTGATACTTAAGAAGGTCTTAAGATAATAGATGAATATGAGAGTCAGTATATGATTCTTACTATACTTTTTCTTGTTAGGAGAGGGTAGTACATTATTCTTGGTATAGTTATTAATCATTGTCTTAGTTAATGTCTTGTCCTCAGGATTACGCTTAACTGATTCTAAGTGAGAGTCTATGAAGGTAGTTACCTGGTCAATATATAAATCAATATCAGGGATGTCATTATATCCTACATAGTCAATCTCCGAGAAACTCTTAACCAATATAGACATAATTTCCTTCTGAGTGTACTTATATTTCCTGCCTTCAGGCTTGCGCTTCTTATCGCTTCTCTTTACATCTTCTTTATCTGACATAATCTATACCTTGTCCTTGGCAAATGCGTCGAACATACCCTTTCCACATAACGTGTAGTTGATGTTATTTGTTATAGTTTCAAAAACTATAATAACACATATTCATACTTTATGATAGCCCCTTAATATAAATAAAAAGACAAAAGAAAAGACCACATCTTACGATGTGGCCTAAAAGTCTCTTTTTAAAAAATTAGTATGTTACGATAACTGGTGAGTGGAAGAACTGAGTTGTTCCAAAGTCAAGAGTTAATGTCTTGCTTCCATTCTTAACACCTGTTACATCATATGCGCCCCATACATCAGCTCTGTTATAACTCTCGTTATGAGCGTGGAACTGGAAGTCAAGCATTGTGTAACCACCGTCTTCTTTGTTAAGACCAAGTGTCTGCCAGAATACGTTTAAGAATGTTGATACACTTAAGAATGGTACAACGTCTGATGTATCACCAAGTCTCTGAACTGTTCCTTCACGCTTGAATCCATTAATTAATGGAGAACCAAATGTTACTGTGTTAAGGAATTCATAGTTCTTCTTAAGTGTGCTATCAGATACTACCTGCTGTGCAACCATACCACCAAGTGAGTGACCTGTTACGATTACATTAGCACCCTGTGGGATGTTCTCAGAGATAACCTTCTTTACGTTCTTTACATATAAGTTATTGAACTCAAATCCTGAAAGAAGATCTGTGATCCAACCAGTTGTCTGGTTCTTAGCATCTGTATCTGTTCCTGAAAGACATACTACATATACGTCCTTGTTCTGCTTTAACCAGTTGTTGTAATGTAACTTAGCTTTTGTGATAGAGATAGGTCCATCTTGCTGGAAACCATAGTATCCTAACATTACAAGTCTTGATAACTGTGCAGAGTTAGTATATGTAACTTGTTGACCTGAAATAACGTCCTGTGCAGCAGTTGCGATCTGCTGTGTTCTTACGTCTGCATCAGCACCAACATTTGCTGTAGCAGCAAGTCCTGTTAAGGCTTCCTGTGTTACGTTTTCACCCTCTGTTGCAGAAGCAATATCTGCATCCATAACCTGTGTTCCCTCTGTCTTAGCAAAGGCTGTTCCACCGATTAACATAGCTAATGCCATTGAAACTGCTACTACTCTTCTAAACTTTTTCATTTTGCTTATTTTCCCCCTTCCTGACTAGAAAAATACAACATGTTATTAAGAAACTTTGTAATTTAATTATAGTTTCCAAAATGGGAAAAAGCAATATATAATAACAAAAATAGCACCTTGAACAATTTGAGAAATATGAAATTGTGCAATATACAAACAACCAAATAATTAGGTAACACTTGTGGCTGAAAAGTATACAAAAGAATTAATATAACCCATTAAAAAATATACAAATTTGTTGAAGTAAAAAAATGATTGTGGCATATTATATAGAGAAAATCATGAAGGGAAAAAGATAGATGGACCTTACAATGTTAAATGAAAACCAAAAGCAGGGAGTAACTACAACTGAGGGCCCTGTTCTTATATTAGCTGGTGCAGGAAGTGGCAAGACAAGAGTACTTACTCATCGCGCTGCATATTTAATAGAAGAAAAAGGTGTGAGTCCTTATAACATAATGGCAATCACATTTACCAACAAAGCAGCAGACGAGATGAGAGGGCGAATCAACACCATCGTCGGGCATGGTGCGTCCGCCATATGGGTGGCCACATTCCACTCCACCTGCGTTCGAATTCTTAGACGCTTCATAGACAGGATAGGATACGATAAGAATTTCACAATATATGATGCTGACGATTCTAAGAAGCTTGTTAAGGAGGTGTTAGGTCTTCTTAATATTGATTCTAAGAAATATCCTGAGAGAATGTGCCTTAGCGTTATTTCATCTGCCAAGGACGAGCTTCAGACACCGGAGGAATTCGCCGCTGAATTTGCTGGAGAATATATGGATGAAGTTGTCGCCGATGTATATAAGTTATATCAGAAGAAATTAGAGGATAACAACGCCCTTGATTTTGACGATCTTATTATGCTAACGGTTAAGCTTTTTCGAGAGTGCCCGGATGTACTTAAGAATTATCACGAGAGATTTAAGTATATAATGGTGGACGAATATCAGGACACCAATACGGCCCAGTTTCAGTTGATTAAGCTGATGGCTTCTGGAAGCAGGAATCTGTGTGTTGTTGGAGATGATGACCAGTCTATATATAAGTTTCGTGGTGCCAACATATATAACATTCTTAATTTCGAGGAGAATTACCCGGAGACATCTGTCATTAAGCTAGAAGAGAATTATCGCTCAACGCCTAACATTTTAGATGTGGCAAATGCTGTTATTAAGAATAATACCATGCGTAAAAGTAAGACCTTAAGAACAAGTAAGCCTGAAGGGGATTTGGTTAAATTCATTAGGTGTGACACATCCTATGAGGAGGCAGACAGGGTTGTTAGCGATATAGATAAGATGGCTAGGCTTGGAATGTATTCCTATGGGCAGTCTGCTATATTATATAGAACAAACGCACAATCAAGAGTGCTTGAAGAGAAGCTCATTGCTGAAACAATTCCTTATAAGATTATTGGTGGAACTAACTTCTATTCCAGAAAAGAAATTAAGGATGTTGTGTCATATCTTAAGGCAATAAGTAATCCTTATGATGATATGGCAATTACAAGAATTATTAATGTGCCGACTCGTGGAATCGGAGCAACAACTGTTAAGAGAGTAAGAGATTATGCCTATGAGAAGGGCATGCCATTTCGCGAGGCTATGGGAGTAGCTGATGAGATTTCTTCCTTGTCTAAGGCCGCGGCAACTAAGGTGAAGAAATTTGCTGCTTACCTTGATGAATTATCAAAGCTGTCCCAGGAGATATTGGTTTCAGAACTGCTTGAGAAAATAATCGAAGATACAGAATATGTAGAGAGACTCAAGGCAGAGGGTACCCCTGAGGCGAAGGACAGAATTGATAACATTGATGAGCTTGCATCGAAAGTATACTTATATGAAGAGAAGGCGAGAGACAATGAGGAGGAGATTAGCTTAGAAGCATTTCTTGCCGAGGTGTCCTTAGTGGCGGATATAGATAATTATGAGGATGAAAATGATGTTGTGGTGCTTATGACACTTCATTCTGCCAAGGGCTTGGAGTTTCCTAATGTGTATATGTCGGGAATGGAGGAGAATCTTTTCCCAAGTAGTCGTTCAATAGGTGGGCCTGATGAGGAAAATGAGATTGAGGAAGAAAGAAGACTTTGTTATGTTGGAATCACAAGAGCTATGGACAGATTAACGCTTCTTTCCTCAGCTCAGAGATTCCAGAATGGTCAGATTAATTACAATCCTATATCACGCTTTGTTAAGGAAATACCTGAAGAGATTCTTGATGGAAATGTGTGGGAGCCTAAGGCGAAGGAAATAGAGGAGCCTGTCAGAAAAACATTTGACATGACCTATACCAGTAGAAGAGCTTCTGCAAAAAATCATCTTGAGAAGAGAAACTTCGGCAGCAAGATTAAGAAGGAACCTCTTGATTTTGTTGTGGGCGACAGAGTTAGCCATAAGAAGTTTGGAGAGGGGGTTGTAACCCTTATTAATGATGGCGGCAGAGACTATGAAGTGACGGTAGAATTCGATAAGGTTGGAGTTAAGAAGATGTTCGCAAGCTTTGCAAAGCTACTTAAAGTGTAGTGTTTAAGGGAATTTGCAGGTTGTGATAGAAATTTGTTTTTATAGGTTTCTTATTAAAATCAAATGTGTTATAATTGAAAAAGATTGAAAAGGACATGAAGTCAAATATAAAAAAGGAGAGGTATGTTTATGAAGTTTAATATGTTAAGTAAAGATGATTTAGCAAACTATTTTAACGCTGATAAGTTAAAGGGATTAACAGATTCTATTTCTAACTTATCTGCAATTGAGGCTCTTAAAAATCTTAAAGAGGACGATGTTGTAGTAGTTGAGAAGAAGAAAAAGGGTGGCTTCTTCAAGAAGTTCTTAATTATCACACTTGTACTCGCTGCTGTATGCGGTATTGCTTATGCTTTATTTAAGTATTTCAAGCCTGAGTATGAAGATGAGTTCATGGATGACATTGATGATGAGTTCTATGATGATGACGATGAGTTATTTGATGATGACGAGGAAGATGTAGCTCCAGCACCAGCTAAGGAAGAGGCTAAGAAGGACGCTAAGTAAGATAGTCATTTAAGAATTGTAATTATAGCAACATGCGATTATTTTCGTATGTTGCTTTTTTATTTTTAAAATGTTTGTTATAGTTGTTACTGAATAGAATTAAATGGTAGGTGTATATCGTGAAAAAAGGACAACTATGTAAAGGTGTAGTGGAAAGCCTGGCATTTCCTAATAAAGGGAGTGTTAGAATTATAGAAGTAGAAGGTGATGCTTTAGCGGATGGCGTTGGTGAAACTGCCACTGTTAAGAATTGTCTTGTTGGACAACAAATAGAATTTCGAATTACCAAGAAGAGAACAGGCAAGGTTCAGGGTAATTTGTTAAATGTTATTAAGAGAGCCGACAACGAAGAGTTAGAGGGAATCTGTAAGCATTTTGAAGTGTGCGGTGGTTGTTCCTATCAGAGTCTATGCTATGAAGATCAGATTGAACTTAAGAGTAGACAGGTTCGGTCCCTTCTTAGTCCAGTTGTGGGAGAGGATAGATTTGATGAACTCTTCGAAGGAGTTATAAGAAGTCCCAAGCAATTTGGTTATCGCAATAAGATGGAATATTCCTTTGGAGATGAGATTAAGGACGGTCCACTTACTCTAGGGATGCATAAGAGAGGAAGCTTCTATGATGTTGTAACTGTAGATGATTGCAGAATAGTTGATGAGGATTATCGACTTATTCTTAAGGCTACACTTGACTTCTTCTCTAGTCGTGGAATGACTTATTATCATAAGGTAAGACACGAAGGATACCTTCGTCATCTTCTGGTTAGGAAAGCATCTAAGAGTGGAGAGATTCTTGTGTGTCTGGTTACAAGTAGTGATGTAGGAGTTCTTGGGGACGAGGAGAAAATGCTGTCCGATTATAAGGACACCATTTTGGCTCTTGATTTGAGAGGTAAGGTTGTTGGAATTCTGCATACAAGAAATGATGATGTGGCTGATGTAGTAAAGGATAAGGGTACAACCCTGCTTTATGGTCAGTCTTATATAGAGGAGGAGATTCTTGGATTAACATTTAAGATAACACCATTCTCCTTCTTCCAGACCAATTCCCTTGGGGCTGAGCTTCTGTATAGTAAGGCGCGAGAATTTATCAAGGATTCCCTTGGCGGTAGTCTAGATGGACTGAATAGTGCAGTGCTCTACGACTTATATTCTGGAACAGGAACCATAGCCCAGATTATGGCACCGGTTGCGGATAAGGTTGTTGGAGTTGAGATCGTAGAAGAAGCTGTGGATGCTGCAATAGAGAATGCGAAGGCAAACAATTTAACGAACTGCGAATTTATAGCAGGTGATGTGCTTAAGGTACTAGACGATATTGAAGACAAGCCAGATTATATTATCCTAGACCCGCCTCGTGATGGTATCAACCCTAAGGCTCTTCGTAAGATAATTGATTATGGTGTGGAGAATATGATATACATTTCCTGCAAGCCAACAAGCCTTGCAAGAGACCTTGTAACATTACAGTCAAGCGGCTATGAAGTAAGAAGAATCTGCTGCGTGGACATGTTCCCTGGTACGGGGCACTTCGAGGTTATATGTTCGATGAGCAAACAAAAGAAACCGGACGCACACATCAAGATTGAATTAACTGCCGAAGAATATATGAAGCGTGCAGGAGAAGAGCATAATAGAATTATGGAAGAATGGGAGAAGA
>Ga0256404_1001531_pt1 | contig 55194 bp, 48 predicted proteins | sample RumenRJG_01DNA_FD_185990 | JGI IMG/M metagenome (GOLD analysis project Ga0256404, IMG submission 185990) | Bovine rumen microbial communities from Lethbridge, Alberta, Canada - RJG_01 | ecosystem: Host-associated > Mammals > Digestive system > Stomach > Rumen | place: Canada: Alberta | collected... | reverse complement strand
CAAGGGGACAGTTCTCAAAGCTCCTCCCCTGAGTCAGGGGAGGTGCCCCAAAGGGGCAGAGGGGTATGATTAGGGCAGTAAAAATCCAACTATTATTAACTTTAATCTAAATCGCTATGAAAAACAAGGAATTTTGGAAATCGGTTATCCAACTGGTAATATCGGTTCTTACGGCTGCACTGACTGCCATCAGCACGACTTCATGCATGGGGTACGGCCCCCTGGGCATCTAAAATGACATTCCCCCCTTATCGGGGGATTGTCTGTTGATGGGATATGCTCCGTTATGAAACATGTGACATGGCCTTAACTTTAGGTAAAAAAGAAGCCCGGTAAGGTAATTCTTATCGGGCTTTTACTATGTTTGACCAACGCAAACTTTACTTTTTAATATCATCATCACAATTCATCAGCACACTACATCTCATTTCCAGATTTTATTTTCTGAATGGGGGCTTCTGCACCACAGCCTTGAGTTTGCGGCCTCGCATATCGATGAGAATATCGGTGCCAGTCTTGCTGTATTCAGGTTTCACATATCCCAAGCCGATGCCAATCTTGCGGGTGGGCGACATGGTGCCACTGGTTACCTCGCCGATGTCCTCACCATCGGTATTGAGCAACTTATAGTGTTCACGTGGAATACCGCGGTCAATCATCTCGAAACCTACCAGCTTGCGGCTTACGCCTTCTTTCTTCTGACGTTCCAGCTCAGCACGATTGGTGAAGTTCTTGCCATCAACGAACTTGGTGATCCAACCCAGACCTGCCTCGATAGGTGAGGTGGTGTCGTTGAGGTCGTTGCCATAAAGACAGAAGCCCATCTCCAGGCGAAGGGTGTCACGGGCACCCAAGCCGATGGGGGCAATGCCAAACTCCTTACCTGCCTCAAATACGGCATTCCAAATCTGCTCGGCATCCTCAGGATAGAAATAAATCTCAAAACCGCCAGCTCCTGTATAGCCTGTGTTAGAGATAATGACATCTTTGGCACCAGCAAATGGTCCATGAGTGAAATGATAATAAGGAATGGCACTGAGGTCGATGGTGGTCAGCTTCTGTAGGGTAGCCAGTGCCTTAGGACCCTGAATAGCCAACTGCGCGGTATTGTCGGATGAGTTCTGCAACTCTGCACCTATTTGATTATGAGACACACACCAGTTCCAGTCCTTGTCGATATTAGCTGCATTGACTACCAACAAATATTTCTCTGGCTCGTAGTAATAAACAAGGAGGTCGTCAACGATACCTCCCTGCTCGTTAGGGAAGCAGGTGTATTGTGCCTGACCGATGGTCAGCGCAGCTACATTATTTGAGGTAATCTGCTGCAAGAAAGGCAATGCGTTAGGGCCTTTTACCCAAAACTCGCCCATGTGGGATACATCGAACACACCTACGCCGTTGACAACGGTCATGTGCTCTTGAATAATGCCACCAGGATACTCAATAGGCATGTTATAGCCAGCAAACTCGTGCATCTTTGCACCCAGTGCAATGTGCTTTTCGGTGAATGGAGTATTTTTCATAAAAGTTCAGAATTGAGATTTGTTAGTTAATATTCAGGTTAGTTTCTTTTAGCGGTTAGCTCTGCTATCTTTACCATCACCTTCATGGCTTTCTCCATGCTGGGGATGGGCACATACTCAAAACGGCCATGCATGTTCATGCCACCAGCAAAGATATTGGGGCAAGGCAGACCCTTGAACGAAAGTTGTGCGCCATCGGTACCACCACGAATGGCCTTGACCACAGGTTCAACACCTGCTGCCAGCATGGCTTCCTTGGCGATATCGATGATATACATCACCGGCTCAATCTTCTCACGCATATTGTAATACTGATCGCGCAATTCAAGTTTCAGGGTTCCCTCGCCATACTCAGAATTAATCTTGTTGGTCAGGTGCTGGAACTCACGCTTGCGGCTCTCGAAACGCTCACGACTATGATCACGGATGATATAGTTGACTATGGTCTGCTCTACCGAACCGTTGATACTGATAAGGTGATAGAATCCTTCATAACCCTCGGTATGCTCAGGGGTTTCGTGTGAAGGCAGCATAGTGATGAAGCGGTTGGCCACACGTATTGAATTGATCATCTTGTTCTTGGCAGTACCTGGATGCACGTTGCGTCCCGTGAAGGTCAGCTTGGCAGCAGCAGCGTTGAAGTTCTCAAACTCCAGCTCTCCCACCTCACCTCCGTCGAAGGTATAGGCAAAGTCGCAGCCAAAGCGCTCAACATCAAACTTATGAGCGCCCAAGCCAATCTCCTCATCGGGATTGAAGGCAATGCGCACCTTACCGTGCTCGATTTCAGGATGCTGCATGAGGTATTCCACACCAGAGATGATTTCGGCGATGCCAGCTTTGTCGTCGGCACCTAACAAGGTATTGCCGTCCGTCACAATCAGGTCTTCGCCAATATGGTTCTTCAGTTCGGGGAACTGTGTGGGGCTCAGCACGATGTTCTCTGCAGCATTCAGCAGGATGTCCCCACCGTCATAGTTCTGCACGATGCGAGGGGTTACATTCTTACCACTCATATCGGGAGCTGTATCCATGTGTGCGATGAACCCTACCACAGGTACCTGCTTGTCCGTGTTGGCAGGCAAGGTAGCATAGAGGTAACCGTTATCATCTAAAAAGACTTCCTGCAAGCCGAGGCTTTCCAACTCTTCTTTCAGGTATTTGGCAAGGACCATCTGTCCGGGAGTGGAAGGCGTAACGCCTGACTCCTCGTTAGAGGTGGTCTCAAAAGCTACATAGTTTAAAAATCTGTCAATTAGTTTGCTCATGGTATTATTATTTAATTGAGAATTGAAAAATGAGAATTAAGAATTAAGAATTGAGACATCACTAATTTTCAATTCCCAATTCTTAATTCTCAATTATTAAAAGTGGCTGCTACCGTCAAAGCAGTGGGTACAAATCTTGCACTTTGGCAAGCCGATAGCCCTAACTACATTATCCACCGTATTGAACTTCAGTGAGTTGAGACCGAACTTCTGGCGCATAATCTCCACCATCTTGTTGTACTCAGGAGTACCTGCATTAGCATATTTGTCGAGCTTGGCATTGGCATCGCCTTCCACATCCTTGATGATGCGACGAGTCAGCAATTCCAAATCGCCCTTGGAGGCGGTGTAACCCACAAACGGACAAGAATATATCAATGGCGGACAACTGATGCGGATATGTACTTCCTTAGCACCATACTCAAAGAAGGTCTTAACATTGTCGTGCAGCTGAGTACCTCGAACGATAGAGTCGTCGCAGAACGCCATTTTGCGGTCTTGCAACATACAACGGTTAGGTATCAGCTTCATCTTGGCTACCAAGTTACGCATCTCCTGATTGGCTGGGGTAAAACTGCGTGGCCAGGTGGGTGTATATTTGGAGATGGCACGATGATAAGGAACGCCCTTACCTTCGGCATAACCCAGTGCCATTCCTACACCTGACGACGGGATGCCACAAACGCAATCAACATCAGTATCGTCTTGCTGTCCCATCTGCATACCTAAGCTAAAGCGCACCGACTCGGTGTTGATGCCTTCGTAGCTGGAGGTGGGGAAGCCGTAGTAAATCCACAGGAACGAACAAATCTGCATCTCCTCATTGGGTTTGCGCAACTGCTCCCAGCCATCTGCCCGCACACGTATAATCTCGCCAGGCCCCATGTAATGGTCGCGACGGTAGTCGAGGTTAGGGAAACTGCTGGTCTCACTTGAAACGGCATAAGCATCGTCTTTCTTGCCTATGATGACTGGGGTACGTCCCAACCTGTCGCGAGCGGCAATGATACCATCCTCTGTGAGGATGAGCAGTGAACAAGAACCTTTGATTTTGCTGAACATATATTCAATGCCTTCTACCCAAGTCTTTCCTTGTATGATGAGCAAGGCTATCAGCTCTGTCTGGTTGGTCTTGCCTGAGTTCAGTTCTGCAAAGTGTAAATTACTGTCAAGTATCTCTCGTTCCAGTTCGGCCAGATTGAAAAGCTTGGCCACAGTAACGATGGCAAACCTCCCTAAGTGAGAGTTAAATATGATGGGTTGCGGGTCGGTATCGCTGATAATGCCAATACCTGAGTTGCCCTTGAATTTGTCTAAATCGTTTTCGAATTTGCTTCGGAAATAATCGCTGTCCAATTTGTGGATGGAGCGAGCGAAAGTGCCGTCTTCCTGATTGTAGGTTGCTAAACCTCCACTGCGAGTGCCGAGGTGTGAATTGTAATCGGTACCGTAGAACAGATCTGCTGTGCAACGATGCTTAGCAATGGTGCCAAAAAAACCTCCCATAAATGTAGAATATTTTTATTGTTTAGTCTCAATCTTGTCAAATTGAGGTTGCAAAGATAGTGCAAATCGAATACAAAGCCAAATTTTATTTGGAGTTTGTTGAGATGCAGCCTATCTTATCTAAAGATGATCATTTATGTTGATAATTCCTCAATCCTGACTGCAAGAATTCAACATATTTTTCAACGTCCTCATCATAGGCATACGATTTATTCAGCGGTTTGCCATCATTATCAATCAACACATAGAACGGCTGGGCATTAGCGCCGAATTTCACTCGCTGCAAATAGCTCCACTTGTCACCCAGGGTACGCAAGGTTCGTTCTTTGCCGTTCTCCACTACCTTGACAGGTTCGGGCAACTTGGTCTTGTTATCAACATAGAGTGTAATCAGTACGTAATCATCGTTCATCAGGCTACCTACTGTAGGATCTGTCCATACCGCCAACTCCATCTTGCGGCAATTCACACAACCGTAGCCGGTGAAGTCCAACATGACAGGCTTCCCTACTCTTTGGGCATATTCCATACCTAAGTCGTAATCGTCAAACTGTGCCCGAACCTCGTTCTTGTAAAGATTGAAGTCCTGCGTGTGCAAAGGTGGGGCGAAAGCACTGACCGCCTTTAACGGGGCGCCCCATAAGCCTGGTATCATATATACGGCAAATGCCAAAGAGGCCAGTGCCAAGAAGAATCGAGGCACACTGACACGAGTATCATCATCGTCATGCGGGAACTTGATTTTGCCCAGGAGATAAACGCCCAACAGGGCAAAAAGGACAATCCACAACGACAGGAATGTCTCACGGTCAAGGATATGCCAGCCGTAAGCCAAGTCAGCTACCGACAGGAACTTCAGCGCAAAAGCCAGTTCGATGAAGCCCAACGACACCTTGATGACATTCATCCAGCCACCCGACTTAGGCATTTGCTTGAGCCATGAAGGGAAGAGAGCAAAAAGGGTGAATGGCAACGCCAAGGCAATAGCGAAGCCCAGCATACCGATGGCTGGTGCCACAATGCTGCCCGACGTAGATACTTCTACCAACAAGAAGCCGATGATAGGACCTGTGCAAGAGAAGGATACTAATGCCAACGTAAATGCCATGAGGAAGATGCTGAGCAAACCAGTGGTCTTCTCAGCTTTGCTATCTACTGCATTACTCCACGATGAAGGCAAGGTAATTTCGAATGCGCCAAAGAAAGAGATGGCGAATACCACCAGCATCAGGAAGAAGAAGATGTTGAAGATGGCATTGGTGGAGAGGGCATTAAGGGCACTGGCTCCGAAAAGCAAAGTAACCAACAAGCCTAAAGCTACATAGATCACTACAATCGCCAAACCGTAGGTCATCGCATCGGCAATACCTTTTTTCTTGTCTTTACTGCGTTTGAGGAAGAAACTGACTGTCATAGGGATAATGGGCCACACGCAAGGGGTGAACAACGCCAGCAAACCTCCTAAGAATCCCGTAAAGAATATGTATAGCCAAGAGCGGTCAACAGTGCCGACAGATTCGCCAAAGGCACGGAGTTCGCTGATAACGGGAGACCAAGTATCAGGAAATTGAGAATTAAGAACTGAGAATGGAGAATTGCTCAAATTCTGTTGAGAGTCGGAAGTATTGATCTCGGCATCTTCGCCTGATAAAGCCCCTTGAGCCTCTTCTGACAAATCATCGTCAGTAGCATCTGGGGGCGATGCGGTTATGTCGGCCGTGCCTGTAAACATAAATGGCACCTCGCTGGGTGGCAAACAATTCTGGTCGTTGCAGGCAGCATATTCAAGATAGCCCTCCACTCGGTAGGCTCCTCCTTCCAGACGGATGCGCTGCACAAACTTGGCAGTTTTCTCAAAATAGCGAACATCCATACCGAACAGTTTGTCATAGACAGCTTGTTCATTGCCCACAGGAAGCAGTTTACCGTCTTCACGAGCGCCAGTTGCCCGTTCTAAAACGAATGAGGCAGAAATAGGACCTCCCTCACCCAAATCGGTAGAATAAATGTGCCAACCTGGATCTATGGTGGCTGTGAACACGATCTCCGCTACATCGTCGGAGACTTTATTGAATTCGGTGCGGAAACTAACAGGGTCCAGTATCTGGGCCTGTAGCATAATGGTTGTAAGGAGTAATCCGACGATAGAAAGTAGTCTTTTCATTAATTGAAAATTGAGAATTGAGAATTGAGAATTAATAGTCCACGCAGGCTCTGCTTTCCTTTACATCAGCCAACAACTTAGCTGCAGCCACATGGGCAGGATGAACAGCATAGGCTTTCACCTCTTCCAACGTATTGAACTCGCTATATAGGGCAATGTCCCACTGCTCATCGGGGTTAATGTTGATGCCCACCTCTACATGTTTAATGAAGGAAATAACCTCAGGCAGTGCTTCAATAGCAGCCTTGAATTTCAGTGCCACAGCATGTTTTTCTGCCTCAGGAATCTCATTTTTCAGCTTAAAAAGTACAATGTGTTTAACCATATATGATATTTGTGAATAATTTTATTTATATTTGTCGCAAAGATAGTGCAAATCGAGCGGAGAACAAAATAAGCTTGCTTATTTTTTATCCGGCGATGCAGTCTATCTTATGAAAAGATAAGTTTTTTCTGCCATAAACAATATTAAGAAAATGCTAATTATCGGTATCGCTGGCGGAACAGGGTCGGGAAAGACCACCGTCGTAAAGAAAATTATGGAAAAGCTGAATAAGGACGAGGTTGTGCTACTACCCTTGGACTCCTATTACAAAGACAGTAGTCATGTGCCGCCAGAGAAGAGACAGCAAATCAACTTCGACCATCCCAATGCCTTTGATTGGGACTTGCTACGTTCACATATTGCGTTACTGAGGGAAGGAAAATGTATTGAGCAGCCTATCTACGACTACCTGACTTGCACACGCCAACCTGAGACAATACATATTGAACCGAAGAACGTGATTGTTTTCGAGGGTATCATGTCGCTGTACGATAAGGAGATTCGTGACATGATGGATCTGAAGGTTTTTGTAGATGCCGACCCTGATGAGCGACTGATACGTAACATCGAGCGTGATGTGGTGTCTCGAGGAAGAACCTATCAGGATGTAATGGAACGATATACAAGGGTGCTCAAACCCATGCATGAACAATTTATCGAACCTACTAAGCGCTATGCTGATTTGATAGTGCCACAGGGTGGACATAACAAAGTGGCGATTAAGATATTGAGCATGTATATTAAAAAGCATGTGAACGTTTGAATAAGATGTCCAGCGATCAAAGGTCAGCGGTCAAAGGCAAGAGTCTGCTTGCAGTATTACTTATTATAGCAATGCTGTCATTCGTTATGGGCTACAAGTACCTGCACAAGCCCCCAACTGCCAAGTACGACCTGGAACAGATGCTGGATAGTGGGGTACTGAGAGTGATTACCCTATATGGCTCTACCAGTTACTTCCAGTATCGCGGACAGGAGATGGGTTTTCATTATGAATTGGCCAGTCAGTTTGCCGACTTCCTTGGAGTAGAATTAGAGGTGGTGGTAGCCAATAACATAGCTGAAATGACCGGCATGCTACTGCGCGGTGAAGGCGACTTGATTGCGTTCCCTCTACCCTACACGAATGAGTGGAAAGACAGTGTGGCGTATTGTGGCGAAGAGGCCATCACCCACCAGGTGTTGGTGCAACGTAACCGATGGCGCCCTGCTCCACTGAAAGATGTGACCGAACTAATTGGCAAAGAGGTGTATGTAAAGCCGGGAAGGTTTCTGCAACGCATGAACAACCTGAACCAAGAAGTGGGTGGAGGCATTATCATCCACAATGTCGAGAATGACAGCCTTTCGTTGGAGGACCTGATTACGCAGGTGGCACAGGGGAAGATAGACTATACGGTGGCCAACAACGACCTAGCCAAGCTGAACCAGACCTACTACCCCAACCTGGAGGTGAGTATGGCAGTGAGTCACGACCAGCGTGCATCGTGGGCAGTGAGAAAGGAATGTACCCAATTGGCAGAGGCAGTGAACAAATGGCACGAGGAGAACGTGATATCCCCCAATTATACTGCCAGTATGAAACGTTATTTCGAACTGAGCAAAAGCAAGGTATTCTTCCCTATCATGTCGGCAAAAGAAGGGAAGATATCGCCTTACGACGACCTGTTTCGCCAATATGCCAAGGAAATTGGCTGGGATTGGCGATTGTTGGCTTCACTGGCATATAACGAATCGAACTTCGACACAACAGCTGTTTCCTGGGCAGGTGCCAAAGGATTGATGCAGCTGATGCCGAGGACAGCTAAGGCGATGGGGGTGCCAGAGGGCAAAGAGCAGAATCCGGAGGAGAGTATCAAGGGAGCCGTGAAATATATCGGTCTTACTGCAGGCTCATTTAGGTCGATACCTGATTCTGAACGCATTAAGTTCATCTTGGCAGCCTACAATTCCGGTACAGGTCATATTACTGATGCAATGGCTCTGGCTGAAAAATATGGTGCCAACAAATATGTCTGGGACGGTAATGTAGAGAAATATATCCTGCTGAAAAGCAACGAAGAATATTTCTCTGACCCTGTTTGCAAGCATGGTTATTTCCGAGGCATCGAGACATACAACTTCGTTCGTGACATCATCCAACGCTTCAACCGCTACAAAGAAGTCATCAAGGAATAAAACAAAAGAGGCTGCAAAATGCAGCCTCTTCTTTTTACTGATGCTATCCTTTTAGAACAGGAAACCAACGCCCAGATTAGCACCGAAACGGCTAAAGTTATTGTCAGAAATGATATACTTGGCTTCACCAATAATCTTCACTGTATCCGTAATGAAAAACTCAAGACCACCACCTAAGTTCAAACCAATTCTGGTTGGAATATCTTGATTGAAGAAAGCGATATTAGCACCAGCCAATGGATATACATTAAACTTTTCTGCAGCTACAGGAATTACATAGTGGAAATTAGCGTTGACATCAAACATAGATTTGTCATTTTTCTTGAAGAAAAGATCAGCACCAATTTCAGCACGGAACTGATCAGCAAAACCTTGCTGAACCTTAACTCCAAGACCGAATTGACCATTCCAATCATCATATGCACCTTGTACACCAAATGCAGTTACACCCTTCTGTGCGAAAGCAGCAGTGCTCATTGCAAACATTGCTACCAAAATAAACAAATACTTTTTCATAACCAATAATAATTTTAGTTAGTTAATTCATTGCAAAGATAATACTAATCTTTTAAATAAATCAATTATTTTTAAAAAAAATTAAGTTTCTTCCTTCGTGCTTCCTCTAAGGATAGCAGTTTTTGCTGGTTACCTGTTGCCTCTTCACGAAGATGTGCATATTCTTTTTTCAGGTCATCCTCCAACTCATGCTTAAGGACAGGATTCATCAAACGGGCAGCTACAGAAGGATTCTGAGAGGCATCTTTAAGGTGTACCACAGGGGCATGATAAACAGGTGCAATCTTCAAAGCGGTATGCAACTGAGATGTAGTAGCTCCACCTATGAGCAGCGGGATATCAAGCCCAGCCCGCTCCAATGCTAATGCCACTTGTACCATCTCATCGAGCGAAGGAGTAATCAGTCCGCTCAAACCTATCATATCCACCTTTTCACGAATGGCAGTACGCACAATCTCTTCTGCAGGCACCATCGTTCCTAAGTCGATGATTTCATAACCGTTGCAAGCCATTACCACAGAAACGATGTTCTTACCAATATCATGAACATCGCCTTTCACTGTTGCCAACAGCACCTTACCCACAGTTTTTGTTCCTGCCTGTTTCTCGGCTTCAATGGCTGGTTGTAAGATGCCGACTGCTTTTTTCATAGTACGGGCAGTTTTCACTACCTGCGGCAGGAACATCTTGCCAGAACCAAAAAGTTCACCCACGTAGTTCATGCCATCCATCAGCGGACCTTCGATAATGTTCACAGCCTTGGGATATTGTTGCAGGGCTTCCTGTAAGTCAGCTTCCAAATAAGTATCAACTCCTTTGGTCAGTGCATATTTCAAACGTTCTTCAACGGAGGCTCGGCGCCAGGAATTTGCCTCTGAAAACTGAGAGTTGATTGATACATGAGAACTACTCTCCAACTTCCTTTCTTCCTCTTTCTGCTTTATTTCTTCAGCCAAAGCAATCAGACGATCGGCTGCGTCTTTTCGACGGTTAAGCACCACATCCTCCATACATTCCAGCACATTGACAGGAATCTCGGAATACAATACAGAAGTGGATGGATTAACAATACCCATATCCATGCCTGCATTGATAGCATGATAGAGGAACACTGCATGCATTGCCTCACGAATATAGTTATTACCTCTGAACGAGAACGACAGGTTGCTCACACCTCCACTGACATGACTGCCTTTCAAATGTTCACGTATCCAACCCGCTGCCTTGATATAGTCCAAAGCATAGTTATCGTGCTCTGGCATACCTGTAGCTACTGCCAATATATTGGGGTCGAAAATGATATCCTGTGGAGGGAAGCCCACTTTTTCTGTCAGCAGTCGGAAAGCTCTTTCACAAACTGCTATCTTGCGCTCATAAGTGTCAGCCTGTCCTTGTTCGTCGAACGCCATCACCACAACTGCAGCTCCATATTCCCTAAGTTGGCGGGCTAAAGAGAGGAATCTCTCCTCACCTTCTTTCAAAGAAATGGAGTTGACCACACATTTGCCCTGCATACATTGCAATCCGGCTTCTATCACCTCCCACTTCGATGAGTCGATCATCACAGGCACTCGGGCTATTTCCGGTTCGGAAGCCAACAGGTTCAGGAAGTGCTTCATTTCAGCACGCGCATCCAGTAAACCATCATCCATGTTGATATCCAACATCTGTGCACCGTCTTCCACCTGTTTGCGGGCTATGCCTAATGCCTCATCATAGTTCTTCTCCTTTATCAATCTGAGGAACTTGCGAGAGCCTGCCACATTGCATCGCTCACCGATATTTACGAAATTGATAGCTGGTTTTACCTCCAACAACTCTAATCCAGAAAGTTGAAGATAAGGCGAACGAGCCACAGGTTCATGGGGCTTAGCGTCTTTAACTAACGGCTGATAAGCAGCAATATATTCATCAGTAGTACCACAACAGCCACCCACGACATTCACCAACTGTTCATCAAGATATGTCTTCATAACTGATGACATATGGGCTGGGGTCTCATCATATTGCCCTAAGCTATTAGGCAATCCTGCATTGGGGTAAACACTGATATAATATGGTGCTCGTGCTGCCAAATGGCTAAGGAATGGTTTCATCTGCTCGGCTCCAAACGAACAGTTTAACCCCACAGAGAAGATGTCTGCATGAGACACCGAAGCCAAGAATGCCTCTAATGTCTGACCAGACAAGGTACGCCCAGCCACATCAGACACTGTGACAGACAGCATCAAAGGAACTTTCTTATCCATGAGCCTCATCGCCTTTTCTGCTGCATAGATCGCAGCTTTGGCATTGAGAGTGTCAAAAATCGTCTCTACAAGCAGCACATCCACCCCACCTTCGAGCAGGGCAGTCATTTGTTCCAGGTAAGCCTGCACCAATTCATCGAAAGCGAGTGAACGGAAAGCTGGGTCATTTACATCGGGACTCATCGAACAGGTCTTGTTGGTGGGTCCCACCGACCCTGCAACGAAACGAGGCTTTTCTGGGGTTGTGTAACGATCAGCCAATTCTCGTGCCAAACGTGCACCAGCTATGTTCATCTCACGCACATGAGCCTGCATGCCATAGTCAGCTTGACTTACCGCAGTAGCGTTAAAAGTGTTGGTTTCTATGATGTCGGCACCAGCCTGGAGATATTTCTCGTGAATCTCAGCTATGACATCCGGACGTGTAAGGTTCAGTACATCGTTATCACCTTTTATCTGTTGCGTCACATCGGCAAACAAATCACCCCTGAAATCGTTTTCTGTCAGATTATACTGTTGTATCATAGTACCCAACGCCCCATCGAGTACCAATACACGTCGTTTGATTTGCGTTTCGAGTTTCGTGAATGTTGAATAATCAATCATAGCTTATTGTTTAAACATTCTCGCCATTTCGCGTTTGTCGTCGTTTTCCTTCAATGTCTGACGTTTGTCATATTCTTTCTTACCCTTTGCCAGAGCTATGACCAACTTGGCCAAGCCTTTCTCGTTAAGAAACAGCCTTACTGGTACAATAGTATAGCCAGGGTTTAAGGCATCACGCTGCAGCTTGTTAAGTTCCTTACGGTTCAGTAACAGTTTGCGGTCTCGTGTAGCTGCATGGTTATTATAAGTGCCATACATGTATTGGGCAATATGCATGTTCTTCACCCACAATTCACGCTTGTCAAAAAAGCAGTAAGTATCTACCAGGCTCGCCTTTCCTTGTCGGATGGACTTGATCTCCGTGCCCGTAAGTACCATACCAGCCGTATAAGTATCGATAAACTCATAGTCGTGGCTGGCACGTTTATTCTTGATATTGATTGGTGCCTGTTTCATCTGATTCTAGTTCAAGAAAATATTGAGCTTATCAAACACAAAACGTATCAACGGTGGACAAACTAACAGAATCACCGATGCCATTACTGTCAGCACCGTGCGTTTATCTTCTTTCACATCCAGCAGTTTCTCGCTGCCTTCCCATACTAAATAAACAATATAGAACTGCAACATCATCGAAATAATACCCAAGTCAGGCAAGATGCCAGTCAGTATCTGCAACAGGAAAGTCACCGTCATACTATAACCAGCAAACTGCTGAGAGAGCAGGATGTCGTCACGTTGTTCCAACACGCGGATCCTTACTCTATTGATGAGATAGGAAGACAGGAAATAAGCGCCAAACAAAGATACTACTACACCAGCACACTGCATCATGGCATATTGATAGTCCTCTGCACTGCCCCGTCCTCGTTCAAAGATAGAACCGATGAATACCGCAAGTGCCGAACATCCGATCATAGGATAGACATACTCGAATGACACCTCACGAATATTGGAACGTAAACGTATCTCTTCCCACCCTTTGGCAGGATTGGATATCATCAGAAACGCTATATGTAATAAAGACTTATAATTCAACGTAAAGGATTATATGGAACATCTACAGATTCAGTGGTAGTTGAGCCATCCTCAGGATCGCATGAATTCTTATTAACCATGCCCGAAATACGGATTGTATTAAGTTTGCCATTTACGGCTTTGAATTCAGAAATAATATGTCTTAAATCAAAAGCCTGATACTCATAACTATTCTTATAACGACTTACAGTTGGATCGGCAACCAAGTCTATTAATGTCAAATTCAAAACACCTTCAGCATTAGTTAAATCATTAGGATATAATAAGGTGAAATGATGCTTTGCATATTCAGTAGTATAGTTCTCAGAGCTGACATCGTCCATCCAGAAAATACAAGGTATCAGAATATAGTCCTGATTGAACATTTCCGGTTTCAGATAGTTATAACCATTATTATACTCAACAGCATAAAGATTAATATTACCAACACCTTCTCCTCTACTCTTATGGTCATTGGTTATATTATAGGGCGGATTTTTGATTGTTACGTTCAACATATTATTACTCACTGATGTAGGGTCAAATTCTATAGTAATAGAATAGATTCCATCGGCAGTTGGCACATAAGTTGAAGAGGTAGGTACCAAAATTATTCCACTGGCATCTTGAAGGGTACCGCCTTCATACAAAGCAATTACATTCTGTGTTGTTTTGTTATCTTCTTCATTGCTGCTCAAGCAGGCAGTCATTACCACACCCATTATCAGGGTCATGCCCATTAGGGCCATCATTCTAATCTGTTTCATGTCGTCTTTTTTATAATTTGGGGCAAATTTAGATAAAAGATTTCAGTTATCACTCATCTGTCCGTTAATATTTATCAAATTACAGCCATTCTTCTCTATTTATACGCATATCTCGCCGCTTCCTATCACCAAGCGTTTGTCCTTGTCGTATATCACGCCAAACTGTCCAGGGGCTATACCTTGCAGCATCTCATTGGATTTCACCAAGTATCCATCGCCATCTGAGACGATACTTCCCGTGGTAAAGTCGGGTGTATGGCGAATCTTAAACGCAATTTCGTATTCACCATCCTGCCAGGGATTCTCTGTGATGAAATGAAAACCTTTCAATTTAAACGTATCACCATATTGTTTCGTGCAGTCGTAGCCATTCGATACATAAACAATGTTCTGCTGCACATCCTTCTGAATTACAAACCAAGGGCCACCGCTCAGCCCCAGGCCTTTGCGCTGCCCAATGGTATGAAACCAGAATCCTTTGTGTTTACCTAATATCTTGCCTGTTTCCAATTCTACGATAGGACCTTCCTGCTCACCCAAGAAGCGGCGGACAAAGTCGTTGTAATTAATATTATTCAAGAAACAAATACCTTGACTATCTTTGCGTTTCGCGCTGGGCAGACCTGCCTGGGCAGCAATCTGTCGCACTTCCGTTTTCATCAAGTTACCCAAAGGGAACATCAGCTTCTTCACTTGCATATACGTAATCTGTGCCAAGAAGTCGGTCTGGTCCTTCACCGGATCTACGGCGGTTCCCAACCAAGTCTTGCCGTCAATCACATGGGTGGTAGCATAATGTCCTGTTGCTGTTACATCAAAGTCCTTACCCACTTTGTCCTCAAAACAGCCAAATTTAATCAAGCGATTACACATTACATCAGGGTTGGGTGTGAAACCGTTGCGAATCTTATCGATTGCATATACTGCCACTTTATCCCAATATTCGCGATGCAAGTCAATGAGTTCAAGTTTTAACCCATACTTATGTGCCACAGCCGTACAAATTTCCATATCTTCTTCGGCCGTACAGTCCATGTAATCCACATCATCGCGTCCTATGCGAATATAAAACAACGAGGGTTTATATCCTTGTTCGCATAATTGGTGAACCACAACAGAACTATCCACACCTCCTGATATCAAAACGGCAATATTCATGTCAGCTACGTAATACAATCTCATTCGATTTGCAAAGTTATTAATTATTTTCTTACCTTTGCATCAATCATTGAAGAATAAAGCATGAAAAGCAAATATTGCGTCATAATTCTATTAATTATCATGGCGGTTTCCAGTTTCTTTGCCGCTTGTGGCAAAGATCGTTGGGAGGAATATTATCCTGTTACACGTCATAATCTATGGATTGATAGTGTAATGCGTGTCAACTATTTATGGAATGATGAGCTGGCAGATGAAGACGAGCTTACTTCTTCTTATTTCCTAAACTCTGTGTCTTTCTTATCGAAGGTAAAATACAGTGCCGACCAAGTAAGTTATGTTGATACAGCATATTCAACCCCTATTACCGATTATGGTTACGAACTTTCCACCAGCCAGATAAACGACTCGGCCTATATGGCACTGATTACTTATATAGAGCCTGCGTCTGTTTCTGCTAATGCGGGTTTGCAACGAGGGGAATGGATTATGAAGATAGATGGTGAGTTTATCACTTCACCAAGGCTGAGTCTGCTGAGCGATGGCGATGCCCACGAATTGATGATTGGCCATTATATCACCATCAACCTCAATGAAGGAGATTCTGATGAACAGGAAGGAGAAGGTGTTATCATTTATGACAGAATGGTAAACCTGCCAGCAGCAAAGGGTTATTACCACGATGACCTGCCTGTGGTGTCTATTATCAATGATCATGTAGGTTATATGTTGTACACCGACATTGCCGCAAAGAACCAGCAACAGGTAGCTATTGCTTCGCACACATTGTCGGCTGGCGGCATTACCGATATGGTGCTCGACTTGCGTTACGCTGTTACTGGCGATGTGAGTGGCTTCCAGTATCTCGCCTCCGTACTTGCTCCCTACAGTGCATTGGGTACCAAGTTAGCTACCGCACAGTATGCAGAATCGCGTCATCACGACCCTTCCTTGTTCTTCCTTACAGCCAGCGAATTGGAGAATGGCACGAACCTTGATCTGGGTACACTTTACGTACTCACTTCTTCTTATACCAGTGGTCCTGCAGAAATACTAATCAATTGTCTCCGATCGGTGATGGATGTAGTGGTAATTGGACAGAAGACTAAAGGCATTGGTGTGACTTGCGATAGTTTCCTTGACCCTGTGAACGACCAATTGTTGCGCTTGGCAGCTTGCCACATTACTGATACCAACGGGAATGCCGATTATGTGGGCACAGGTATTACTCCTGATTACCTCGTTGATCAGTTCTCTCCCATCGAAGGTATCTTACCCATCGGTAATCCGCAAGAAAACTTGCTCGCAAAAGCCCTGGAGCTAATAAAACAATAACGACGGCAGGGGCGTAAACACATTCATCTCGGCAACGTTTAGCAGAAAAGACACAGACGGTGAAAGCCATCATTGGGATTAAAAGCAATAAAGGCTGCTCAATCGAGCAGCCTTTATTATCAATCGTAAATTATCTATTATCAACAAAGCATCAATTTTGCTTTGCAGAATAGCGAGCATTCAAACCGTCCAGCACCTCCTGTGTGATGTTCAGTGCTTCATCAGCATATAGCAAGTTATCCATGCCTGTATTGCTGATTATCAGTGTAAAGCCCTTAGTCTTGTTATACTCTTTCAAGTAGTTCTTGATTGAATCTTGCAACTGCATGTTGTTCTTCTCACTCTCAGCTGCCAATTCACTCTGCAGTTTGTCGCTCAATGTCTGCAGGTCTTCGCTCAACTTGTTGATGCGATTGTACTCCTGCTGTGCACGTTCTGCCGAAAGGAATGCATTGTTCTGATACTTTGTCTGAAATTCCTGCTGCTGCTTCTGCAAATCCTGAGCTTTCTGGTTAAGTTGAAGACGAACATTCTCGCTCTTCTTAACAAAAGCCTCGTTCAAGTCGATGCAGAAATTATACTTCGACAGCAAAGTGTCAACCTCAACAAAAGCCACCTTTATATCAGACAGTACACCCGCAGTTTCAGTAGTTGTTGTCTCTTGACCACCTTTATTAGCAGTACATTGTGCAAACATCATGATGCAACTCAATGCTGCCAAACCCATGAACAAATTTTTCATTTTCTTCATAATCACTTTTATTATTTTTTTATTTCTTTATTCTTTAACACCTAATCTCGACGGTTTTCGGGCATTTCTGTCCTGAGACTCTACGCAGTCGATTCCGCGTTTCATCATCTCTTTGTTGCCACTGATGTGGAAATGTGGAAACCTACCGGCTTTAACAAAGAAAATCTTTATTCCCAACAACAATACACAAACACCTATCAAGATCAAAGATATGAGCAACGTGTATAGCATATCTCAAAATAAATTTCTATATTTGCAAAAAATGCGCGGCAAAGATAGTGCAAATCGAAGACAAAGCCAAATTTTTAATTGGATTTTGTTGAGATGCAGTCTTTTTTCGCAAAACGTGGCAAAGTTAACACATAATTTTGAATATGGAAAAAAAAGAACTAAAACCTGCTGGAGTTTTCAGATTTTTTGAGGAAATTTGTCAGATTCCAAGACCCTCAAAGCACGAGGAAAAGATTATTGCCTACCTGCAAGAATTTGGTAAGAAGTACAATTTAAAGACCACCACCGATGCCTGTGGCAATGTGCTGTTGGAGAAGCCAGCTACTCCTGGCTATGAGAATCGCAAGAAAGTGGTACTGCAAGCCCATATGGATATGGTACCAGATAAACGAAAGGATGTGGAACATGATTTCTTGAAAGACCCCATTGAGACTTGGATTGACGGCGAATGGCTAAAAGCTAAAGGCACCACCTTAGGTGCCGACAATGGTATCGGTGTAGCGACAGGATTGGCAGTACTTGCCGACGATAGCATTGAGCATGGTCCTATCGAGTGCCTTTTTACTCGTGATGAAGAAACAGGCTTGACGGGTGCTTTCGAAATTCAAGATGGTTTCATGCACGGTGACATTCTGCTGAACCTTGATTCTGAAGACGAGGGGGAAATATTCATCGGCTGCGCAGGAGGCGTGGATTCTGTGGGTACTTTCTCTTATCAAGATATAGAGGTTCCTGCCGACTATTATGCATGCCGAATCGAGGTTAAGGGTTTGACTGGTGGTCATTCGGGCGATGATATCATCCGTGGTCGTGCTAACGCCAACAAGATTCTTAACCGTTTCCTGATGCAGGCATCCAAGCAATATCATCTTTACCTGTGTGAGATAGAGGGTGGTAGCCTCCACAATGCTATTCCACAAGTGGCTCAAGCAGTAGTGGCTTTACCAGAAGCCGACAAGCACAACCTGCGTGCCTTGCTGAATGTATTCACCGCTGAGGTACAGGCCGAATACTATTTGACTGACCCAAGCATGGAAATTATTATGGAATCTGTGGCAACGCCTAAGACCGCCATCGATTGTGATACGGCTAAGCGCCTATGCCAGACGCTGTATGCAATGCCTCATGGAGTATATAGCATGAGTCAGGATGTACCTGGATTGGTAGAGACCAGCACCAACTTGGCCACAATTAAGATGAACACTGTTGAACACCTTATTATTATTGGTACAAGTCAGCGCAGTTCAACCGAGTCGTCGAAGCAAGACATTGCAACGATGGTTCGCACCGTTTTGGAACTGGGTGGAGCCAAAGTAACTCACGGCGATGGCTACCCTGGTTGGAAGCCCAATCCACATTCAGAAATCCTGCAAATTGCTGTTGAAAGCTACAAACGCCTATTCGACAAGGAGCCAAAGGTAAAAGCCATTCATGCCGGGCTTGAATGCGGTCTGTTCTTAGAGAAATATCCTAATCTTGATATGATTTCATTTGGTCCAACTCTGCGCGGTGTCCATACACCTGAAGAGAAGATGCTCATCCCAACGGTCGAACTCTTCTGGCAACACCTGTTGGATATTTTGAAAAACATACCTAAAGTTTAATGGTATTTTTATCATCTATATGTTAAAAGTACCTTTGTGGAGAGGCGGTTAGCCTTAATACATCAAAACTTTAATTATAACGAGCATTGTCTTATGGATGTGTGTTAATGACATTTAGGTCTGACATCAGTCGCAGGCACATCCATAAGGCTTTAGCGTTTTTATATGAAAAAACTTCAAACATTATTAATCCTGCTTCTGTTAACTTGTGGCTGCCCTGCCCAAGACAGTTACCGTTTCAGGATTGTCAGTTACAACGTCGAAAACCTCTTCGACTACCAACACGACTCTCTGAAAAACGATTATGAGTTCCTCCCTGACGCCCAACGCCACTGGGACTACACCAAATACAGGAAGAAGCTTGATGATCTGGGACGCGTTATCATCGCCACAGGAGAGTGGACACCCCCTGCTTTGGTAGGACTCTGTGAAGTGGAGAACGAGCATTGTCTTACCGACCTCACCGAGCACTCCGTTCTGAAAGAAGCGGGCTATCGCTATGTTATTACCAACTCGCCCGACCAGCGAGGCATTGATGTGGCGTTACTCTACCAGCGCGAAGTTTTCAAACCTGTCAGCATTAACACCTATCGCGTGCCACCACTGACCAAGCAAAAGAATGCAACACGCGACATCCTTCATGTCACAGGCGAGCTACCTGACCACTCGTTACTTGACGTGTTTGTTTGTCATTTTCCCTCACGCACAGGTGGCGAGAAAGAATCAGAGCCCTATCGCATATTAGCAGCAAATACATTGAAGCAGGCTGTAGATAGTCTGTTTCAAGTACGCAAGAAAGCCCAGGTAGTCATCATGGGCGACTTCAACGACTACTTTAACAACCGTTCTGTGGCAGAGGTAATAAGTGCCCAACCTGTCACTACACTTAAGGCCAATCGGCAAACGCTCTATCACCTGTTGGCAGCTAAGGAAAATTCGTTGAAGGACTATGGCAGTTATCGCTATCGCGGAAAGTGGAACTCGCTTGACCACCTCATTGTCAATGGACAGCTGTTGCGCCAGAAAGGATCATTCCACATACTGCCTTCCGACGATGCTTACCTGGTCAAAGCCGATATATATCGCGCCGACTTCCTGCTTGAAGACGACAACCGCTATGGGGGCAAGCATCCATTCCGCACCTACAACGGCATGAAATATCAAGGATGCTATTCCGACCACCTACCTATTTATGCCGACTTCTTGTTAAAATACTAAATAATACCTCTAAAATATTTAACTTTTTGTCCAAAAGGCACAGAATGTCACTTTTTTTTTCTTAATTCGCAAAATGTATTTACTTAAACCCGCTTTTATGAAGGAAAAAACACGATTATTTGGATTATTCTTGATTTTACTGATAGTAATCGCTGCTTGCAGCAAAGAAAGTTACGAACCTACATCATCGCCCAGTGAAGGCGACAGTACTACTGATCCTACCGTTACCATCAGTGAAGAGATACAACGAGCTGACGAGTTTGCTCAAGAAGCTCTTAAGATGTACTATCTCTGGAAAAAAGAAATTGCTAATGCCATTAATTCTCAACTCGACCCAAATACCTGTAGTGACCCAGTGGCTACCGTAGCAAAGATTCGTTACAAAGTAGGAGGAGGATTTAATTCAAAGCAAGACGAAGACCGTTGGACAAAGCTTTATGATGATATTACACCTTTCCAGGAATCCGTACAGAATGTAGAAACCACCAATGGCATGAGTCTGACAGTTGGAAAAATCCTGGACTCAAGCCCACAGCAATATTTCTTTATCGTCAATTTGGTTTATAAAGGAGGTCCTGCAGAAAAAAAAGGTCTAAAACGTGGTGACGTCATCATCTCTTACAATGGTAGAAACATCACTGACTCCAACCTTGAAGAAGCTTATTATGGTGAGCAAACGGCTGAATATGGATTGGGGGAATGGTTGAATGATGGCATCCACGATTTAGAAACAAGTGTCATTTTGACTTCGGTCAAGATGTATCTCGACCCGATTATTTGCAACAAAACATTTGAAGTGGATGGCAAGAAGGTAGGTTATCTGATGTACGACAGTTTCGACCTCGACTCGACAGATAAACTCGTCAACGTGTGCAAGCAGTTCAAAAGTGAAGGCGTTACTGAACTGATTCTCGACTTGCGCTACAATGGTGGAGGATATGTTTTTACCGAAAACCTATTGGCTTCCATGCTGGTTCCTGAAGCCAATGTACAAGCTGGCAATCTTTATGAGCAGGAAATCTATAATGATGTACTTACCGAAGCTTTCTCAAAACGATATGGTGAAGACTTCAACAAGACCTATTTCTCTTATAATCACGAATATGGGGAGAAAGGGGAAGCTGACTACAAAATTATTTCAACGAATGGTGCCAACATCGGTCTTACTAAGATATATGCCATCGTCTCGAGCGATACAGCATCGGCATCTGAGGCTCTTTTAGTGGGTCTTAGTCCGTATATTGACATTGTCATCATCGGTGAACAGACTCATGGTAAATATTGTTCAGGTTATATCCTGAGCGTTGAAGACATTTACAATACCCCCCCTATATCCATCAGCAAATGGGGCATCTATGTTATGGTGTCCACTTACGCCGACCGTAACAACAAGAATATAGCTCGTCCTGTAGGCATTATACCAAATATTGAAGCCAAAGATACTCCTTGGGAAGGACTCTCCATTGGCAACGAAAACGAGACCATGCTGAAAGCTGCTCTTCAGGCTGCCGGCAAAGTCTATCCATCAGTTGCTGTTGCTACAACTCGTTCGTTTGAGGAGAAACCAACTATGGAAATCAAGATGATGCATAAGAAATTTAAGTTCGGCAATCGCATTATGCAACTGCCCAGCAAACTTAAAGATACTCAGGATTTAAGATAAAACAGATGGCTGCTTTTGGGCAGCCATCATTATTTATATCATTATTCAAATCTGCTTACAAACGTAAAGGTGTCTTGAATCTTTCCTGATAAAAGATTATGCACATATATCGTCAACTGGCCTTCATTTACCTTTCCCTCTATCACGGTGGGAAACCTCTCTGGTAGCTCACGACGGTTTTCACCGCTACCCGTATATCCCATCTCGGGGCCGCCACCAATTATTTGTGCCCAACGACGATCCTTGGTAGGTGCATCATAGCGGTAACGGTGCTGATGAGCCGTGATAATAAGTTGACAGCCCGCCTTCTCCAGCAAAGGACACCAAAGCTGGGCACATGTGCGTTGCCACATAGCAAAATCGGTAGAGTATTGCGGGTCTTTGTCGGCAGGCGATACATCACCAGGATTAAAGCTTGGATCAGATTCAAAGAGCGGTATGTGACAAAAAGCCACCAAATAAGGTGCACTTACTATCTCTGGTCGTTGCAGGGCATCACTCAGCCAAGCCACCTGAGCCTCACGGTAAGCACCACTATTAAACAATCCGGCAAAAATCGGGTTCGTATCTAACTTGTCCTCGGCAGTGTCTAAACCAATGAGGGCCACATCGCCCATTCTTACAGCAAAGTTGCGTCCTAAATCCCAATCACGTGACGCACGTTCCTCTGGCTGTCGATACATCCATACCTTTTCCAAATGACGGTTAGCCAACCCTCGTGAATCGTGGTTTCCTGGACAGAACAGATAAGGAATCTCTGCTGCATAATCCTTTCGATCAATTACTGGATTCAGGAAAATACGCATCTGTGCCTCGATAGTTTCTTCTACATTACTCGCATCACCGTTCCATATTACACATTGTGGTTCCAATTCAGCCACCTTGTTGACGATGAGTCCAAAAGGCTCCCACCGTGCGTGTGTGTCGTTGATGACGCAGAAGTGGGCAGGAGCCTCAGCGCCGGCCGTAGTGAAATGATAGACACGAGGGTCTTCCTCCGTTCCCAGTACCTTCATGTCATAGCCACCACCATAATGAATGCGATCTGCACCAATCTTATAATAATATGTTGTATTAGGTTGCAGGTTGGTCAGTCGTACCTGTATCACTCGGTCACTAATCTCAGTCGTTCTGAAACCACCACATTTCACTTTCTTGCCATCGGCCAAGTCGGGTTGTTTTCCATAGATTACATAACCATTGGCAAGGTCACTCACTGCAAAGGCAACCCCAATTGATGTCTCCGCATAGTTTTGTAACATCGGAGCAGAAACTATCAGTGGATCATCTGCTGAGGATTGCTTGTCTAATAATAGTTTTCCTTTTTCGGCAGCAAAAGTATGGTTAGCTAATCCTGCCGCCCCAGCCATCAAGGCTGTTCTTCTAATGAAATCCCTTCTTTTCATAGTATTAGTTAATCTTCTTTTTAATGGAGTGGCTTCATTCCACATTGATGCTTTGAGCCTCTGTTGTAGGTCCATGTACTATCAGTTGACCGTCAGGCAGTATCTCCATCTTGTCGATAAACATCACGCGACCATTGTTGGTTACAGCATCGGTACGGGCTGTACGTCCATGATAAACGGTGTAGAGGGTACCATCAGGCATAGTTAGCACCATATTATGCCCTGTACAATACACCTCACCGCCTTTGTCATTGTTGCGTTCAAGGATGGGATTATTGGCCGCTTTGGTAAAAGGTCCTAAAGGAGACTTGCCAGTGGCATAACCTACGGCATAGTAAGGGCCACCATAGAAGTTGGCACTATACATTATATAATAAGTGTCACCGTGCTTGAAGATGAAAGAGCCTTCGTTCCATCGACGGTTCGCCTCACCTGCCATCGCACTGCGGCTCTCCCACTCCTGTGCTCCACCTAACTCGTATGGAGGAACAAGCAACTGAACAGGATCGCCAATGGCACCACTGAAATCCGGCTTGATTTCTACGCCATAGATCCAACTTTCCTCAATCTCCTCGTATTTACCCACATCTTTCATTTGAGTAGCTAACTCGCTTTCTACAGCATGCTTATAGCAACAACGCGAGTAATAGAGATACACCCTTCCATCTTCGGCAAAGTAAAGGTTGGCATCTATAATGGGATAACCCGGGTCGAATATGGGTTTGTCAGAAAGTTCTTTAAATGGTCCTGTAGGACTATCGCTTACAGCCACACCAATACGGAAGATTTCGCCCTCGTTAGTGGGGTTTTCTTTCCAGTTGGAGGAGAAAAGCATATAGAACTTGCCATTGCGCTCATATACTTCAGGTGCCCAGAAGCAATCGGTAGTCCAGCCATCGGGGTCAGCCTTGTAGCACTGTCCAGCCAACTTCCATCTGGTAAGGTCTTCGCTGACATATACATTGAAACCATCCATATTGCCCTCGGTAGTACCATAAGCGTAGAAATTGCCATCGGATGCATGAAGGATAAAGGGGTCGCCCATAACCACAGGACTTCCATCAATCAATGACAAAGGGTTGGTCACCTGAATAGTAGTGTCAGGTTGATTACAACTATGAAACAGCAGCATAGTTGCTGTAAAAAAAATTGCCAGAAAGCAGCTATTACTCTTCATGAAATTTAATATATTAGTTCATATTTGGTACAAATATAGCATATTATTCTGAGTTATTTGGCTTTTCTATCAACTTTTCATAACTTTGCACTATAATGAAACTTAATCATCATATTAAAACCTGGGTAAGATTACTGCTAAGTATCGCCTGTCTGATTGCATTCAGCTATGGGATGCATGTTAACTATCAGTCGAAGCTACCCAAGGAAGTTTATATTAGATTTGCCGATTTGGAGCCGCTTCCTCGTGGGTTGTCGTCTATAGACAAGTTGCTGAATGATCGCCTGCCCGCCGACAGCACAGCGATTACCTCCCTTATAGCCTATCGTTACGTTGGGCACACACTGTATGATGTTGCGAGGAGCAACGATTCATTGACCATACCGGCACACATTACCGACACACTTCCTCCTGTGTATATGACACCACCTGCCGAAGTGACAGAATGGCAAGACTCGTTGTTATGCGGAGTAATGGCATTAGACCGCTATGCGTTAGACTATCGCCGTATCATTGCACGCTACGACGGACAGGTAAGTCGCATCGAATGGAACAGTTTCGACTCTATCCCCATTTATATCATCAGCTTAAAGGGGCACGACGAGCCAATTTATATCAATGCTACTTCCCCCTATGTTAAGCCGTTTTACCTCAAGGCAGAGGAGGTAACCAATGCAGTAAAGGCTTTTACACGGGCGGATAGTGTAACTACTGAATTACTCACTGAATATGATGATTACTACTTGGATTTATTTCAAGACTTGACGCTGCCCATTTGGAAAACCACTGCAGATAACTATACTTATTACATCAATCCCCGGACTGGGGCATACCAAAACTTCAACACCGCCAGTACTTGGCTTTATCTAAAGAATCATGCCCTCCCCTCTTTGCGATATAAGTTGTTTGCCAAGCACCCAAAAGTATGGGAGATCATGGAGTTGACGATGCTGATTATTGGAGTGTTGTTATCGCTCATAGGCGTATTATCTTTTACACATAAACTAATGTATAATAATTATAAAAACTGAATTATGAAACTGACAAGCGTATTAGGTTTTGCCGTTGCTACCCTAATGGTAGCTTGTACGACAGAGAAGCCTGCGAATGAAAATCCTGTGCTGACCATCGAGGGTGGTCAGGTTCAGGGAGTATTAACCGATTCTACCAACGTGATGGTGTATAAGGGTATCCCCTATGCAGCTCCTCCTGTGGGAGATTTGCGCTGGAAACGTCCTCAACCCGTTGTAGCATGGGAAGGCGTGAAATTATGTGACACTTGGGGTAACGCATCTCTGCAAAGTGATCATAATCCCGGCGATTTCTATACAGAAGAATTTTATTTCGGTGGTGACCCTGCTCGCAGTGAAGACTGTCTGTATTTAAATATCTGGGCTCCTGCTCAGACCGTTGGCAAGACTGACGCCAAACTGCCAGTAGCCTTCTGGGTACACGGTGGTGCCTATATGGGTGGATGGGGACATGAAATTACAATGGATGGCGACGCATGGGCAACACGTGGCGTTATTCTCGTAACCATCAATTATCGTTTAGGAATAATGGGCTTCCTGTCTCATCCTCTGTTGGCAAAGGAAGATACTGATGGCGTGTCAGGCAACTATGGCACTTGGGACCAAGTAGCAGCCCTGAAGTGGGTACGCAACAATATCGCTCAGTTTGGTGGTGACCCAGATAACATCATGATTTTCGGACAAAGTGCAGGTGCTGCCAGCATCAAGAACCTGGTTACTTCCAACGAATCGAAGAAATTGGTGAGCAAAGCTATCATCCAGAGCATAGGTGGCTTGGGCGAGTTGATTCCTGCTCCTGCACAGGATGTTGCAGAAAACATTGGCAAGGAAATGATGGATGCTGCCGGTCTGACTACCTTGGAAGCAATGCGTGCTGCGACTCCAGATCAGCTGAATGCTGCTTTTGGTGCATTCATGACCACAGGCAAGATACAGGGACTGCCTTTTACTCCTCATATCGATGGGCGTTTGCTGGGCAAGAGCTTTACGGAAGCTGCAACAGACAACACCATTGCTGATGTGCCTTATATGCTGGGTTCAACATTGGACGATATGATGCCTACTATGGGTGAGGGCATTGACCAGTTTGCATTCCTGCGTGAAACACAAAGCAAACAACCTGTGTATGCTTATCGCTTCGACCGTCGTTTACCAGGAGAGCCTAACACTGCTTACCACTCATCCGAACTGTGGTTCATCTTCAAAACGCTGAAGAATAGTCGCCGTCCGTTTACTGCAGCCGACTACGAACTTGCTGACCGCATGATGGATTACTGGACCAACTTTGCTAAGTTTGGCAACCCTAACGGTAACAATGTAGATGGAGAATGGAAACCTGATACAAAGGAGAATCCATTTACCATGCATCTCAACATTAAATAAAAGATCCCCTCTCTGCTCCCCCCTTAGAGTAGTAGGGGGAGCGTTGAGAGGAGTTCGTATAAAACTTTTCTCTTTTTAAGAAAGAAATTATTTCACGAATCAACCTTAATTATCAGACTCATAATGAAAATCAACCATTTATTTTTTGCGTCATTATTAGGTTTTGTATCTTGCACTACTCCGCAAGATAAAGCAGCCGAGCAATCTATTCAGCCTCAACAATCAGAAGAAGTAAGTCAAACTGCTGAATACAAGCCATTAGCTCATCCTCTGACGAAAGACAAGTTTATCCAAATCAACATTGTCGTAGGCGACATCTACAAGGCAGCCAAGGCATGGGCAGCATTGCTGGACATCCCTGTACCAGAGGTAAGAACCAACCATTTGGAGTATAAGCCAGAATTTCCTTACACCTATCGTGGTGAGCCAAGCACCTGCGATTTGCTGGTGTGTGACATTGACATGGGCAGTTGGGTACTCGAGCTACACCAAGCCGACGACAAGCCCAGCTCATTTCGAGAGTTTTACGACAAGCACGGCAATGGCGTGCACCACTTAGGATTCGAAGTGGGTGACCTGCGAGATGAAGTAATTCAAGAACTGCAAGGTCTTGGTTTTAATACCGACCGCACATTTGGAGCCTATACGGGCAGTAGCTGGACGATAGTCGACAGCGAAGATGTCTTGGGTGTCAACCTGAACATCAAACCTGTCAAATAAGAATCCTTCCACTAAATAAAAACATGATAATTTATGTTAATCAGAATATCACAATCCTTAGATAAGGCAAACAAAAACTCCCCCTCTATTAAGTAGGGGGAGATTTGTATCTATACTATAAATGCAGGTTACTTCTATCAAAAGAAAATTATGACTTAATAGCTGTAATCAGCTCAGCAGGAGTCAGCAATTGCTGTTCACCAGTTGTCATATTTTTAAGAGTAACCTTGCCCTCTGCCAGTTCGTTCTCGCCTACCAGCGCCACAAAAGGGATATTGTGGGCATTGGCATAGCTCATCTGCTTCTTCATCTTGCAGGTGTCGGGGAAGAGCTCGGCACGAATACCTGCGGCACGTACTTGCAACAGGGTCTGCATGGCAAAGGCTGCCTCTTTCTCACCAAAGTTGATGAATAGTAACTGGGTTTCATTCACTGCTTCCTTGGGATAGAGGTCGAGCTGGTTGAGCACATCGAAGATGCGATCGGCACCAAACGAGATGCCTACGCCTGATACGCCTGGCAAGCCAAACACACCTGTCAGGTTGTCGTAACGACCACCGCCTGTGATGCTGCCAATCTGTACATCCAGTGCCTTTACCTCGAAGATGGCACCTGTGTAATAGTTCAAGCCTCGAGCCAAGGTGAGATCTAACTCGATGGTATTTTGTAAGTTCAAGGCAGCCAGTGTATGTAGAATAAACTCTGTCTCTTCCACGCCCTTCAAGCCTGTCTCGCTGTCAGCAAGAACAGTCTTCAGTGTTGCCAGCTTCTCATCGTTGGTGCCACTGAGCAGGATAATGGGTTGTAGCTTGGCAATAGCCTCATCACTGACTCCTTTCTCACGTAGTTCGGCATTTACATTGTCGAGTCCTATCTTATCGAGTTTGTCGATGGCCACAGTGATGTCAACAATACGCTCTGCCTCACCGATAATCTCGGCTATACCACTCAATATCTTACGGTTGTTGATCTTGATGCACACCCTTACGCCAAAGCGTTTGAAGACCGTATCAACAATCTGCATCAGTTCAACTTCGTTGAGCAGGGAGTCACTGCCCACCACATCGGCATCACACTGATAAAACTCACGATAACGGCCTTTTTGTGGACGATCGGCACGCCATACGGGCTGTATCTGATAACGTTTGAAAGGGAAAGTAATCTCCTCACGGTGCATCACCACGAAGCGAGCAAAAGGTACAGTAAGGTCATATCGTAAACCTTTCTCGCAGAACTTGGCAGAAAGATGCTGTACATCACGGCTCAGCAGTTCTTCATCGGTAATGCCACGAAAGCAGTCGCCTGAGTTCTGTATCCTGAACAGCAGTTTGTCGCCTTCTTCACCATATTTTCCCATCAGGGTAGAAAGGTTCTCCATTGCCGGTGTCTCAATCTGATGGAAACCATAAAGGTGATAAACTTCACGAATAGTATTGAAGATATAGTTTCGCTTCGCCATCTCTATGGGCGAGAAATCTCTGGTTCCTTTTGGAATACTGGGTTTAATCATATTATATCTTTATTAATCACGGGAGCGTCCCATAAATATCATTATGTAATAAATCAGCGTAGCCAATGAGCCAAGGGCAGCTACCACATAGGTGTAGGCAGCCGACTTGAGTGCATCCTTAGCATACTCGTGGTTAGTATAGTTGGTCATACCAGCACTTTCAAGCCATACCAATGCACGACGACTGGCATCAATCTCAACTGGCAGGGTGATGAAGCTAAACAGGGTGGTGACGGCAAACAACAAGATACCGACAAACATCACTTGGGGGAATACCTCCAGCAAGAATATACCTGCCAGAATGACCCAGGTTACCCACTGAGAAGCAAAACTCACAATAGGCACCAGCTGACTACGCATGTTCAGCGGAGCATAAGCACGGGCATGCTGCACTGCATGACCACACTCGTGAGCAGCCACTGCTGCTGCCATAATACTATTGCTGTTATACACTCCTTCGCTGAGGTTCACCGTCTTGTTGGTGGGGTTATAATGATCAGTAAGCTGACCTTCTACATGAGTTACTTGTACATCGTACAAACCATTGTCGTGCAACATCTTCATGGCTACCTCTGCGCCAGTAAGACCTGATGAGTTGACAATCTGGGAATACTTCTTGAACTTGCGCTGCAGGTTCCACTGTACCAGCCAGCTAATAACAGCTACACCGATAAAGATAATCCATTGAATTCCTATTCCTGTTTGCATATTTCTTTGTTTTTAGCGTTATACATCATGTTATACCTGCAAAAGCTGTGCCAAATTAGTCAACCGTAATCTCCACTATCGTATCTATATCATCAGGAACCATAGGCAGTTCCAATAAATAGCCTTCCTTGCTCTTGACTAACTTCACCTGACTACCATCCTTAAACAGCTTGGCATTGCTGAGCTTATGGCCGGTTATGGGCAAAAACAATCCTTTGTCTTGCCACTTAAGGATGTGCACATAGAGCTTATTTCCCTTCTGCGTTGTCACCCCCCAGTCGCGAGGAGACACCAATCCGCCACGTGTGCCATAGATGGTCTCACCATACTGGCTGGTCCACCCCCCTATCTCTTTAAGACGCTTCAATGCCTCGGCTGGCAACTGTCCATCTGGTTGCGGGCCAATATTCATCAGCAAATTCGCATTCAGTCCTGCTGCATGAACGAGCATCTTTATCAGTTCATCGGTTGATTTGAAATGCACATCAGTGATGTTATATCCCCACACATCGCTCATGGTCTGACACGACTCCAATGGCACTTCATTGCTCACCTGCATACCTCCCGAATAGCCTGCTGTATTCTGCCCAGGAAGGTCGCGCTCAAAGATTTGTATATCCTCGCCCGGATTCAGGTTCTTGTGGTGATTGTTACCTACCAGACAAGCTGGTTGCAAGCGGTGAATCAAAGCATACTGCTCTTCCAACTGCCAGTCGAAAGGCACAGTATCACCAGCATGATCCCATACACCGTCAAACCAAATGGCTCCAATCGGACCATATTGCGTCAGCAACTCTGTAAGCTGGTCGTTCATGAAACGATAATAAGAGTTCCAGTTTTGGTAATCGGTAGGTCTTCCCAATTGACGGCCTGTACTACCCAACGGATAATCCAACCTATGCCAATCAAGGTGGGAATAGTAGAAATTCAGTGTGATACCATACTTAGCACATGCATCGGCCAACTCTTTGATGACATCGCGCTTGAAAGGTGTTGCCTCCACAATGTTATATCCCTCGCTGGCTTTAGAATTGAACATTGAGAAACCATCATGGTGACGGGAGGTAAAAGTGATATAGTTAACACCTGCCTCCTTGAAAGCCTTCACCCACTCCTCTGCATTGAATTTAGAAGGGTAGAAACCAGCAGGCAATTTGGCATATTCCTCGTAGTTGATGTTACGGTTGTTCATCACCCACTCGCCTTGTCCCATCATGGCGTAAACACCCCAATGCAGAAAGATGCCCAGTTTCTTGTCCTGAAACTCACTGCGAGCCTTTAGGTTTTCCGAAGAAGGCACGTACTGAGCGTATCCAATTGAAAATGGAAAATCGAATATTGAGAATAACGCTACAATACAAAAGAAAATTCTACTCATTTTACTGCGTATCAATTATGTCGCAAGTATCTATTACTCATTATATCGAACAATTGTCTGCTCACGATCTGGTCCCACAGAAACAATCTTCACTGGCACACCCAACTCTTCTTCCAAGAAAGAAAGGTAGTTGTTGAATTCCTCTGGAAACTCATCCTCACTCTGCATCTTGCTCATCGGTGTCTTCCAACCAGGGATTTCTACATACACAGGCTCCACACCCTCTGAAATATCGAATGGGAAGTGATCAATAACCTCGCCATTCACCTTGTAAGACACACACGCCTTGATGGTATCGAAATCGTCAAGCACATCACTCTTCATCATGATGAGTTTTGTAACGCCATCTATCATCACAGCATATTTCAATGCCACGAGGTCAATCCAACCACAACGGCGTTTTCTGCCCGTAACGGCACCATATTCATGCCCCAGGTCACGAATTTTGTCGCCCACTTCATCAAACAGTTCTGTTGGGAAAGGGCCAGCACCTACACGAGTGCAGTAAGCCTTGAAGATGCCATATACATCACCTATGCGACGCGGTGACACGCCCAAACCGGTACATGCTCCAGCACACACGGTATTGGAAGAGGTCACAAACGGATAAGAGCCGAAATCCACATCCAGCATCGTACCTTGCGCTCCCTCGCACAGCACCGACTTACCCTCGTCCAGCATGGTGTTGATGACATGTTCGCTATCCACCAACTGGAACTGCTTGAGGTATTCAATGCCTTCAAACCAAGCTTTCTCGGTATCAGTGATATCATAGGCAAAATTCATATCTTTCAAAATCTGTTCATGACGGGCTTTAGCAGCAGCATATTTCTCGTTGAAATTATGCAGCAAGTCACCCACACGCAAACCATTGCGGCTCACCTTGTCAGTGTAAGTAGGGCCAATACCCTTGCCTGTGGTTCCCACTTTTGAGTCGCCTTTGGCTGCTTCGTATGCAGCATCCAGCACACGATGAGTGGGCATAATCAAGTGGGCTTTCTTTGAGATAATCAGTCTGTCTTTCAAATTATGGCCAGATTTCTCCAATGCCATTGCCTCTTCCTTGAACAAAGCAGGATCGAGCACCACACCATTGCCTATTATGTTCACTTTATCGCCCTGGAAAATGCCAGATGGAATGGAACGAAGCACATATTTCTGTCCTTCAAACTCAAGAGTATGACCAGCATTGGGGCCTCCCTGGAAGCGAGCCACCACATCATAATTGGGTGTCAGCACATCAACGACCTTGCCTTTGCCTTCGTCACCCCATTGTAATCCCAACAATACATCTACTTTCATTGCTTATTCTTTATTTTATTGGTTTCTTTTTTCTTAATCACTTTCTTAACGCTCTTGGCGTCAACCTTATTCATTTTCTTTTTCTCATTTTCAGCATTGCTTTCAGCTCTCAATATTTTTTTTAAATTCAGGTTCTGCTTCCACTGGCACTTACTACATAAGCCATAGACATAGAGTGAATAGTGGGTCTGCCTAAACCGAGGCAACTTGGCACCTTCGATATCAGCTTGAAGTTGTTCATTGTGAAACTCAGTCACTCTACCGCACTGGGTGCAAATCATATGGTGATGTGTCTCCTTGTTGAAACATTTCTCATATTGTGATGTGGTGCCAAACTGGTGCTTCACTACCAAGTGGGCATCTAGCAACAGGATGAGGGTGTTGTATAGGGTGGCACGACTCACCCTGAATTTGGCAGTTTCCTCCATCATCGTATAGAGGGACTCAATGTTAAAATGCCCACTGAGCGAATAAATCATGTCGAGTATAGCATAACGCTCGGGCGTCTTACGATGCTTTCTCTTTGTCAAGTATTCGGTAAATAGTTGCTTTACCTTTTCCCTCACCTCCATATTGCGTGTCTTCTCAACCATGATTAACTACTTACAGCAACAAAGTTAGCTATTTTTTATGTTATCAAGACCAATAGTCACGAAAAAATTAAAGATACTTCTTGCGTCACCCACTCCGCCAGTGCCCTGGCTTGTGGATCAGAAGCGCTCTTCATAGGTTCAACCAGCCGGCATATGACAAAAGCATGCTTTTCATTATCAGACATATATTTCCGAAGTGCCGTCATAACCGCCTTTCGTACAGCATAGGAACCACCAATGAAAGACACGACTGCTTGATCCAGCAGTTCGTTCTCTGCCCTTTCTGTCATGTCGTTTTTCTGTGTCAGTAGTCGGGCGATAGTGAGGAAGCCACAGATTTGCTGATACTCCCCTTCACTGGCTATCAGTTGGAGCGACTTCTGAGGAGCATAAGGCAAATACTGGAAAAGATGCATGGAGGTCATTTCAGCTATCTCTACTGTAGGCATTGCCTCAATCCAAATATCCATTATCTCAGGAAAGAAAGTGTCAACTGGTTGCAACATGCCTGCCAGTATCTTGCACTCACGAATATTCTCTTTCCATAAAGCCTGAGCCAAATCATGGTTTTTCTCAAACTGCGAGGCTATCTGCTTGATGCGAGGCAGTTCAACGCCAAAATTCACCTTATACACCAGTCCCCTCTCACGCATGCTGGTAGAAGCTTTTCCATTCATGGCAAGCCTCAACTGTGTTTTTATTTCTCTTATTGAAGATGGAAGATCTATCATTGACATTGAACTTTAGATAAATAGCGTTTGCAATTATGACCGTTAACCATCACAGCGTTCTGTAGTCACGGCTATAGCGCAACATTTGCTCAACATAGCTTTCATCATATGTCACCTTCACATCCGTAACCTTGCCATCAGCATCCTGTACCAACTCATATCTCGGGTTCACAAAGCCCTTATATGGAGCCAGGTTCAGCTTCTTATAGCGCTCCAATACTTCCTGATGTAACACAGGATCTACCTTTACACCATAGTTCTCTATCAGGAGACGAGCGGCTTCATAATCACCTGTCGATTTGATTCGCTGCACCTCAGCCAACAGTTCTCCAAACAAAACACGCAACTTTTCGTAGTTATTTATTTTCACGTAGGTCTTACCATTTTTCTTAACCAATTCCACCACATTATCGGCCTTGCCGTGTTCATATGTCCAATGAGCCACGAATGAACGATTGCGCATGTGCGCCTCCTCAATGTTCTTACCCGGCTCAATACGTACAAGTTGTGTCATCAGACCATTCATCATATAGGTATAATACTGCGACTTATATGCCTCGGCATTAGGAGTAAGACCCAGTTCTACCAACTTTGGATCTGCCAGATAATACAAAGCGAACAAATCGGCACGTCCTTCCTCAAGCGGAGAACTGTAGGCTTTCAGCGCATCGGGATTCACCCCAGGCAACAGTTTACCGGAAGCATGACCTAAGCACTCATGCATGTCAGTATGCAGTTCGTCAGTATAGTCAGCATATTTATCAATTCTATCCAACTCCTCCTGGCTATACACGAACTCCTCGTTAAAGCCGTTGCCATGAGCAGCTTTATTGTAGGCATCGGTAATATTGCCTATGGTCACCGACTTTGAGCCATGCTGCGCCCTCACCCAGTTAGAATTGGGCAAGTTGATACCAATGGCAGTAGACGGATACAAAGCACCAGACAGGATAGAAGCCGTGATTACCTTTGCAGAGATACCCTTAACATTTTCTTTCTTGAACTGATTGTCAACAGGCGAGTTGTCCTCAAACCATTGGGCATTCTTGCTGATCGTCTCTGTACGTTTGGTTGCAGCCATATCCTTAAAATTAACGATAGCTTCCCAAGTACCTTTCATACCCAATGGATCATCATAAGTTTCTGTAAATCCGTTGGTAAAATCCACCTGTGAATTCAAATCCTTCACCCACAAGATGGTATAATCGTCAAACGTTTTTAAGTCACCTGTTTGGTAATATTCTATCAGTTTGGCAATGGAAGCCTTTTGCTCTGGTGTTTCTGCCACGCCCTCGGCCTTTTGCAACCAAAACACAATCTTCTCGATAGCTGCGCCATACAGGCCACCAACCTTATAGACATCTTCATATATTTTTCCATCTTTCTTCACTAACTTGCTGTTCAAGCCATAAGATACAGGCGTCTCATCCTTTGGATCTTTCAGTTTATTATAGAAGGCTTCAGCCTCGGCCTGTGTCAAACCCTCGTAGAAGTTGACAGCCGATGTCAGCACCAAGTCTTCGCCATCAGCCTGATTAGTACGCATCTTCAGCAAGTTGGGATCAAAAATTACAGGACATATCTCTTCGCACAACTGTTCCACTGTCTGTCCATCCCGAAGTGGGAGCTTATCTGCATCCACACTGAGCAAAGCTATTTTAAAGAAATCTTCTGAGAACCCTGGCACGAACTTCTCACTACCATAGTGGTGGTGAATACCTGAAGAGAACCATACTCGCTTTAGATACAGTTCCATAGCCTTGAAGTCATCGCTGTTACGGTCACCCTTAAAATTCGTATAAACAGCTTCCAATGCACGACTGATGGTGAGATTATACTTACCATTCTGATCATAGAAAATGTCACGCCCCCACAAAGCCGCCTCTGTAAGGTAATACACCAACTCTTTCTGCTGCAAGCTCAGTTCCTCAAAACCATTTACCCTGTAGCGCAATATCTGCAAATCTGCAAACTTTTCCACTGTATATTTAAAATTTTGATTATTAGGTGCAGTTTTCTGCTCATTGCTGCTGCACCCTGTTAGCCATGCAAGAGCTATCAATACATTAAAGATGTTCTTCTTCATAATCTCGGTAATTTTTCCACAAAAGTACAAATAAACGAGAGAATAGCAAAATAAAGCTCACGTTTTAGCATACCACGAGTATTACCGTATATCTAATAACGTTTTTATTTGCCTTTTGATTCTTTTGTTAATTTATAAACTGCCAATGTAGGCAGAATGACCAACAGCAATAGCGAAATCTCCACCAATGCGTATGACCCCAAATGATGGGTGAAGGGTTCATGATTGACCTTCGTTAATTATTTCCCAATGGCCTCCCTTGTCTGGTCCAACACGCTTCAGTATTCCTTGTTCCTGCAGTTTCTTTAGTTGCCATTTCACGCCATCAGGAGAAATGCCGCATAACACTGCTAGTTCTGTTCTGTTAATTGCAGGCTCTTTTCTGATGGCATCCAGTATTATCTGAGCGGTCTTCTGGGTAGTCTTCTGGGTAGTCTTCTGGGTAGTTTTCTGGGTAGTTTTCTGGGTAGTTTTCTCCGTAGTGGTTTCCTCAGACGAATTCTCATCACCCATTACATCAACCTCAACCTTTGGCTCCCGGACTATCACGCTAAAGGCTGTAACAAGGTTGACATTGAACTCCGGCTCTGGGCTGTTGTTCTCGTTCAAAAGGTGTCTTACTTCGTTTACTCCATGATTGAACATATTCACATAGTTCAGCGTCTTCATCATCTCTGCTACCACACTGTTACGATAATCATTTATCAGGGGGAAGTTTTCTGGACGTGCCTGTCCATACAGACCACCGGGATTCATAATCTCGATATGACTGTCATACTGATACAGGCGAGTAGGCATGTTGGCCTGATAGTCACGATGCATCACGGCATTCATCATCAGCTCACGCAAAACTTTATAGGGATAGTTCACCACATCTTTCTCACGTAGGATACTGATGGGTACAGGCCGTTTGGTGATAATGCCGTCACGAAGGAAGTTTTCCAACTCTGGAAGCACCTTGTACAGACAGCCTTCAAAACGACGTTCGTTCAATATAGCACCGCCATTGTCATTCCCCTTGAAATGAACATACTGGATATAGGCACCGGGCATGAAATACTTGGGATTACGACCGAACATAATAAGGGCCGCAAATGTGGGACAGTCAACTAGCAAATTAAACAGATGCAGGGATGCCAGCTGCTCCTTCAACTGACGATGATCATCAGCCAAAACATCAGATGCAATGGCACGTGGCATATATTCCTTTACGATAACTTCAGTATCAAGATCGTCGATAGTGGCCTCTCGGCATGGACGTGTGTCGAAAGTAGGCAGGCTTGCAGCACAACGTTCAGACAGAATCCGTTCCTCTTCTGCAGAAGCAATGTCGCGACGAGGACCAATACGTATAAACGTACGGCCACGATAACGTACCGGCGTATCAAAAGAAGGGGACACTTCAGCCACCAGAAGGTCGCCTTCTGGGAAGGTAAACCTATCAACGCTCATCACGGGAATAGGAAGGATATTGCCATTGCTACGGATGGCAGCAATCTTCTTCAGCAGGTCATCGGTAACCTTAAGTCCCGACAGTTCCCCGTTGTCGTGGGCACCCAATATCAAGTAGCCCTTCTTACGCGAACCAGGCATGTCGTTGGCAAAGGCACAGATGGCCTCCTGGAACTTATCCATGTCGCCAGTTGACACGGTACGTTCTACCCGATAGGTCTCTGTGCTGTGCAACAATTCTTGTATATCTTCTTTCGTTATCATATCCTTTTTATATTTTATTTCCTATTTACTTTACCTTCCCGTCTTCGAGTCATCTCCGAAGGTATAAGCTTGTTGATACCAATGCGTTCTGCAATCTCCGTTACAGACAGGCGGGTGTTGTCCTTGGTGATTTTTAGTCAAATTCAGTTAATTTCTCTGCAACAAATATACAATAATAAATCGAGAAACAGAAGAAACCTAAAGAAAAACAAAAGATACAATTATTATTCTTACAAACACAGGCATACTATATCGTTTTTGACCACATAGCCTTCTTTCTGCAACTAATAATTGCTTCTTGCTTTTTCTTTGTTTATAGATAAGAATAAGATTACCTATAATCACTTCATTTTAGAAATACATAAAAAAGTTACATAGTTACACTTTTTGCATTTAATGAATTGTATATTAAGCAAATATTTCAGTGTATCTTTTTAATAAAGTTTCACTTTTTTGGCAAAAACAAGTTGGTTATTGGTATATTATTCGTATATTTGCATACTATGTAATAATACATCAATAACATGAGGATTAGCATTATCAACACTGAAAGAAACGAACGCAGGTACACACGCATGGAGCTGGGACGAAGGCTTGTGCAGATGGGTTACATACGCAAGCGTCAGAGTCAGGGTTCCGCTTTCCTTATCAAAGAAAGGTAACTCGTAACAGCAAAACAAGTTGTTTTGGTAGCTTTAAGATGCTTTGCAAGGGGGTTAGATAGTATCAAAACCAATCCAAAACAAGTTGTTTTGCTATACCTCCAATCAGTGTAACTTCTAAAGAAAGATACACTCTGGTAAAGTAAATAAGTATCAAGTATTTAACAAGTATAGTGTAACTATGTAACAAAAACAGTGTAAGAATATGGCAGTACACATTAAACTTATCAAGAACAACATCAAAAGCAGTAGCTCATACGGCAAGTATTTTGCCAAGACCGTCAGTCAGGGTGAGGTAACCATCCGTGAAATCATGGAGGAGGCTTGCCGCAACAGTCATTTATCGGAGGGTTCCGTCATCGCAGTAGTCACCGAACTGGAAGATTTGCTCAAGGAGAAACTGGGGGAAGGACAGACCGTTATACTTCCGGGTATTGGCCGCTTCAGTCTGCGTGTAGAAAGCATTGGCGTGGATGATCCGAAGGAGTTCAACATTAGGCGTCACATCACCCGTATCATCTGTGGTTTCCTGCCTGCCGGACGTCGCATCGCAGGTGGACATATCCTCTATAACTTCTGTGAGGGTGTGAAGGCTGTGTGGCAGAAAGGGTTCAAGCCGTAATGTAATGAGCGAAATGCTTTTTTTTATTATTTATGGACTTACTTAACGAATAAATACTTATTTTTGTGCTATCAAAACAGCAATAAATGGTTTTATGGCAGAATTATTCAATAAAGAAGCACTGAAAGCACTTGATGACCATAGCGAACAAGAGGAGATGGCACGTGTCACATCACCCTCTTTGGTAGTGGTTTTGGGAACGATGCTCATCATCTGTTTAGTAGCAATATTCTGGTGCATATTCGGCACCATCAACTACAAGGTTACTGGTACAGGTATTATATTCCCCTTTGGTGAGCCAGTAGCAGTGAGTGTGCCTTACGATGGTACCGTGGACAAGGTTTTGGTTAAGCATGGATCAGCTGTGAAGCAAGGAGATGCGATGATACGTGTACGCAACTCGTTAGCTACCACTACCATATCAGCTCCGAGAGACGGCGTATTACTAGCCAACCTACCTGAAAGTGAGGCATTCAAGGCACGTGAAGCAGTAGTGTGGCTTATGCCTCAAAAAACAGAGTTTTACGAGCGTGAGATTCTCTGCTATGTGGATGCCAAGAGCCTGCGTAAGCTGAAAGTTGGACAAGAGGTACAGGTAACACCTGCAGACCTGCAACGTGAGACGTGGGGATATGCCTATGGACACGTGGTTGGCTTAGAGCCTTTCCCCACTCAGCAGAATGAGGTTTTAAAGCGCATGAAGCTGGAACAGTTAGTTTCATTCGTACCCAAAGACCAACCTATGTATGAGTTGCGTGTGGTTTTAGATACAGAGGGTGACAACCTGAAATGGAGCCGCAAAAAGAGTCAGCAAATAGAGATGAAAAATGGAACGCTGTGCAACATACAAATAATTAACAGTGAAAAGAAAGTGTGGGAAGTGTTGGTGAACAAGACCATGGACACTATAGACAATATAAAGGGAAATTAATCGTATGGCAAGCAAACAGAAAGTTGTGAAAGTGCCTGTGGTGATGCAGATGGAGGCCGTGGAGTGTGGGGCCGCATCACTGACGATGATACTAGCCTACTACGGCAAATGGCTGCCGCTGGAAGAGGTGCGTGAAGCCTGTGGCGTGTCAAGAGACGGCAGTAGTGCAAAAAGTATTTTGAAAGCGGCACGACGCTATGGACTGAAAGCCAGTGGTTACCGTACGAGTGTAGAGGGACTGACTGGCATGCAACCAGCCATTATCCACTGGAATTTCGAACACTTTGTAGTGTTTAGGGGGTTCAAGAAAGGGAAGGCCTATCTGAATGACCCTGCTGCCGGACCTATTCAGGTGCCAATAGAGGAGTTCAGTAAGTCGTTTACAGGCGTAGCGATGGAATTCAAACCATCGGAAGCGTTCGTGAAAGGTGGGCATCAGACCAACATTTTTTCCTACATCAAGAAAAACATGAAGGGGGCTGGAGAGGCATTCTGGATTACTTTCATTCTTACGCTGATTGGTGCCATAGTGGGCATTGCTACCCCATTGTTTACACGTATCTTCTACGATGAAATCCTTTCGGGCAGAAACGCATCATGGACTAAGTGGTTCTTCATCCTGATGGCTTCATTGGCTATATTTAACTTCATTTTGGTGATGACACGCGAGAATTATGCCAAACGAGTAGCTGGTTCGTTAGCAATGAAAGGAAACGTACAATATATCAGGCACCTGTTGCGTTTGCCAATGAACTTCTTCTCCATGCGAAACGTGGGTGACCTGCAACAACGACAGCACTTGAATGAGACTATTACACACTCACTTGTGGATGTCATTGCTCCACAGTTTATCAATATTGCCTTATTGATATTGTATCTGTCTTTGATGTTTAGCTACTCCGTATCCCTAACCATCGTGGGCATAGTAGCTGCAGCCATCAACCTGATTACCATACAATACTTGTCAAACATTCGCATCAACATGATCCGATCGATGGAGATGAGCGAGGCGAAATATTTCTCTGCAACAGTGTCGTGCATCGACAACATGGAGAGTATCAAAGCTGCTGGTGCCGAGTCTGGCTTCTTTGAATATTGGAGCGGTTTGTGGGCCAGAAAGTTTAACATAACAGCCAATGCCCACAGCATGCAATTGAGGATTCTGTTATTGCCACTGCTTGCCAATGGACTGGTAAACACACTGGTACTAATATTAGGTACGTTGCTGATTCTACGAGGCGAACTCAGTATAGGTATGCTGATGGCATTTCAAGGATTCATGTCTGCTTTTATCACTCCAGTCAACCAGATAGTAAATGCCAACCAGACACTGGTGGAGATGCGTTCGCAAATGGAGCGTGTGGATGACGTAATGAAATATCCTGAGGATCACCGAGGAGGCAACAGCAAGATGGCTGAAGGAAAATTGGGTGGACTGGTGGAGATGAAGCATGTTACCTTTGGCTATTCTCCGTTACTTCCCCCTCTGATAGAAGATTTTAATATGCGCATAGAACCAGGCAAAAGCGTGGCTTTTGTAGGTAGCAGCGGATGCGGAAAATCAACACTGGCCAAACTCATTAGCGGACTATATAAGCCTTGGAGCGGAGAGATTCTGTTTGACGGACGTCCCATCGATAGTATTAGCTCAGAAGAGTTAACCAACTCAATAAGTGTTATTGACCAGAACGTCGTACTGTTTGACGATACAGTAACACAAAACATCCGTATGTGGGATAATAGCATAGAAGAGTTTGCCGTGATGATGGCCTGCAACGACGCACAGATACGAGAGGACATCATGAGTCGCCCAGAAGGCTTCTCAACCAAGATAGTAAAAGGCGGGCAGAACTTTTCAGGCGGGCAGAAGCAACGCATAGAGATAGCCACTGCCTTGGCCAAAGAGCCATCGATACTGATAATGGATGAAGCTACCAGTGCACTCGACCCCAAAACGGAGGATATGCTGATGACAAGCCTGCGTGAGATGGGGCCGACCCAGGTAATCATCGCCCATCGTCTGTCAACGATTCGCGACTGCGATGAGATAATCGTGATGAAGGAAGGCAAGGTGATGCAACGAGGCAAACACGATGAGCTGATAGCACAAGAAGGATTGTACCGTAGTTTAATGGAGAGCAACTAAGCGTATGGCACTGTATATAGACCAAATAAAGAAACGACGCCAAATGGAAGAGGCCGCACTGGCCGAAGCTATTGAGAAGGGAGCCAGGAGAATGGGCTTCCAACAAAAGGAGACTGTGGTACCCCAGAACGATTCATCTGCCTTACGCCAATTGCTGGAGGCTATGAACATCAAGGATTATGAGTTGGAAGAGGATGACCTGAAAACTCCAGAAGAACAGTTAGTAGGGATTCTTCGTCCAAGAGGCATCATGATGCGAAAAATCATCCTTAAAGGTACATGGTGGCGCGAGTGTGTGGGGCCTTTGTTGGGACATACGCAAGACGGCAGACTGATTGCCATGATTCCCACCAGAAATGGCTTGGGGTATGAGTATCGCGACAAGCAAGGTGCCTTGCGAAAGATAAACAAGCACGAGATGGAGCAAAAATTGCAGCCCTCTGCTTTTACGTTTACCAAACCTTTACCTTTGCGCAAACTGACACTTAAAGACCTTATAAATTACATGTGGAATGTAGTGTCGGGATCCAACCTATTGTTTATGGTGATAGCCGCATTGCTGGTGGTACTGATGGGTATGTTCACCCCTATGGTCAACAAGATTATCTTCGATACGATTATTCCAACGGGCAATACTAACGACCTGGCTCCTATCGTAGGTTTGCTGGTAGGTGCTATGATATGTACGTTACTACTATCATTCAACCGTAACCTGTATATCATGCGCATTCAGCAGATTGTTGAGTTGCACACGCAAAGCGCCATGATGGCCAGGACATTCTTATTGCCTCCCACCTTTTTCTCCAAACACCCTAGTGGTGAGCTGATGATGAAGCTGTATAACGTAACAACCTTGTGCAACCTGATAGGCGAAAAGACGGTGGGTGCTCTGCTTACCTCGTCGCTTTCTATTATATATATGGTGCAGCTCTGGTTTTATGGTGGAAAGTTACTGCTTCCAGCATTGGGTATCTTAGTATTGCAAGCCGTTCTGATGTTTGTCTACTACTACCTTCAGGTGGAAAAAAATGCTAAATACACCCAATTGGCAGGCGAGTTGAGTGGTTTGGAATACAATATGTTTACTGGTATTCAGAAACTGAAACTCACTGGCTCAGAGAACAGAGCTTTTACACGTTGGCTGGAACGATATACCAACCAAGCACAGTTGGAATATAATCCTCCGTTCCTGAACAAGCTGCTCCCCGCCCTATTGGCTTTTCTTGGAATAGGCGGTACCGCCATCCTTTACTGGTTTACATTGAGAAACAACATATCTGCCAGTGATTTCATAGCCTTCACTTCGGCCTATGGTATGATGACTGCTGCAGTGACGGAGTTGGAAAATGCTATTGCAGAGTTGTCGCAAGTGAAGCCACTGCTTGAGAGTGTACGACCCATCCTGGAAGCAGAGCCGGAAATTGAAGCCAATGCGGCTCAAGTTGATTTCCTAACGGGTTCTATCCACATGAGTCATGTTTCATTCCGTTATCAAGAAGACGGTCCGCTGGTACTGGACGACATCAACTTGGACATCATGCCTGGTGAGTATGTGGGTATTGCCGGTAAATCGGGTTGTGGTAAATCAACCCTGATGCGTCTGCTATTGGGCTTTGAGAAAGCACAAAGTGGAGGCATCTATTATGACAACTACGACTTGGACAAGGTGGACAAGACCAGTTTGCGTAGAAAGATTGGTTGCTGCCTACAAAGTGGCAGTCTATTTACGGGAGATATCTTCCACAACATCACCATCACGGCGCCTTGGTCAACACATGACGATGCCTGGGAAGCTCTGCGGATGGCCAGTTTGGAAGAGGACGTGAGAAACATGCCGATGGGGCTGCACACGGTGGTATCAGAAGGCGGAGGTGGTTTCTCCGGCGGACAGAAACAACGTATGCTCATAGCCCGTGCCTTGATTTCCAAACCAGACATCATCTTCTTCGATGAGGCTACAAGCGCATTAGACAATATCAGTCAGAAGCAGGTGAGCGACAACCTTGACCAACTAAATTGCACACGTGTCATCATCGCTCACAGACTGAGTACTATACGTCATTGCGATCGCATTATTGTGATTGACAAAGGAAAGATTGTAGAGGAAGGTAACTTCGAGCAGTTAATGGAGAAAAAAGGACTGTTTTATGAAATGAGTTTGAGACAATTGTGAGAATTATGAAAAGGATATTTACAATAACCATGACAAGCATGATGCTGATGGCATGTCAAAATCAGCCAAGTAGCAGCAATACCTCCTTACAGGAAACAGCTACTTTGTCTGAGGAGTTACAATCCGTAAGCACATCAACACCTGTTGAGGTAAAAGCAGAGGGGTTCACCACTTTGGGTAAGGTAGTAGCTACACGCTATGCAGATCTCTCGTTCCAGTCATCGCTACCCATCATGCAGGTGTATGTGAAAAACGGTCAACTAGTGCGTCAGGGACAGCGTGTGGCAGAACTCGACATGTTCCGTCTGAGTAACACAATCGAACAACAGAAGAAACAGATTGCGCAATCAGAACTACAGATGAAGGATGTGATCATTGCCCAAGGATATGATCCAGATGTACCCACCTCTATACCTGCTGAGGTTAAACAAACGGCTGAGATAAAATCTGGATACCAATTGGCTAAAGAGCAGTTGGCAGCAGCTGAGCACGAGCTGAAAACCGCTGTACTCAATGCTCCTTTCGATGGCACTGTGGCCAATGTGAAGGCACAGGCACATGAGATTGCTAAAGTGGGTGAGCCTGTTTGTCGCATTATCTCTTCCAAAGATATGGCTGTGGAATTCAGGATTATGGAGGCCGATTTAGCAAAATATCGCATAGGCACAACGATTATCGCCATTCCGACCGCTTACAAAGACCGCCAGTACGAGGCCATCGTTTCTGAAGTAAATCCGATAGTTGACCAGCAAGGGGCAATTACCGTTAGAGCTCGACTGCCTGAGGCACACGATTTGTTTGATGGGATGAATGTAGAAATAATGCTCAAGTAAAACATGAAGAAAGTCATTACATATTGCTTGTTATTGGTGACTACCAGCCTCATGGCACAACATACGGTAAGGCTGGATTTGGATCGTACTATTAGCCTCGCCACTGACAGTTCTTACTCTGCACAAAAATACCAGAGTGTGTATGATGCATCGCTTTTCAACTACTTATCTTGGCAAGCCAGCAGGAAGGTGCAGATTTCTCTACAGTCAACGCCTATTCAATATGAAAGATACTTCATTCAAAGATATGTGAGCGAGGCGGACGTGGATGTTTATCGTACCCAACGAAGATTCTACTCTCAGGCAGGCATACACGCCGAACAGCCTATGGAATCATGGGGCGGTTCGTTTTACGGTTCTACTCAGTTGGGCTATCTCCGCACCTTTGGTGAGGTCAACAGCACGCAGTTTATGACGGTTCCCATTAACATCGGTTATAAGCAAAGTCTCCTCGGATTCAACCCCTTAAAATGGGACAAACAAATTGAACCTCTCAAGTTTGCTTTGGCCGAGAAGGTATTGTCTTATGATACAGAAACTGCATCAGTTGAGGCAGTTCAGAAATTCTTCAGTCTGGCTTTGGCGCAAGATCAGCTTCGCATGAGTGAAGAATATCTGGCCTCTTGCGACACCATCTATTCCATAGCTGAGAAACGCTATCGAATCGCCAGTATCTCCAAAGCTGAGCTGAGTATCCTGGAGTTGGAAAAGACCAATGCTCGCAATACGTTGGCTAACGCGCGCATCGCACAACAGCGAGCCATGCAGGAGCTGGCTTCCTATTTGGGCATGAACCGTGACACTCACATAGAGTTGGTCATTCCTTCCTCGTTAGCTAACCTGCAAATATCTGCTGATGAAGCCATCGAATATGCACGAGAGAACAACCCAACGTATCTGAGCGCCCAGCAGCAAACCTTGGAAGCCAAGAGGGAAGCCGAGCGAGCCAGGGTGGAAAAGAACCTGAGTGTCAGCATCGATGCCAGTATAGGTTTGAACCAGGTGGCCGAAAGGTTTGCTGATGCTTATCGCCGTCCGCAAGCACAAGATATGGCAACCATCACCCTGACTGTTCCCATCAAAGATTGGGGCAAGCGCAAGAATGCTTACCTAGCTGCCAAGAGTCAAGTGGAGATGGCAGAGAAATCGGCTTTGGAAACTGCCCGAGTAACAGAGCTGGATGTGATGAACAGCGTAAACGAATTCAATGAGAGACAATCAATTGTTGAAACATCACGGCAAGCCCTTACCATAGCTGAAGATGCCTATACAGCAACATTAACACGTTTCATTAGGGGACAAGCCAACGTAAATGATCTTTCGTTGGCACAATCGCATTGGCAATCGGCTAGACAGAACCAAATTGCATCATTACAAAACTATTGGCTGGCCTATTATCATCTGAGATGCATCACTTTATATGATTTCCAAAGGAAAGAAATCATTCGTCACACCAGACAATAGTTGATTGATCTTATATAAACTTTAGACGGAAATTGCGAGGCGTTTCTCCAACATATTTGTCAAAAGCCGCGTAAAATGACTGGCGATTGGCAAAGCCTACCATCAGTCCTATTTCCTCAATTGTTTTGCTACGATGACGTCTATCAGCCAAAAGTACAACTGCATCCTTGATTCGGTATTCATTAATCAAGGATGAATAACTCTTTTTGAAACGAGAGTTGACTACGGCAGAAAGATATCGGGTATTAGTATGCAAGTCTGTAGCCAGCTGTTTGGCGGTATATCCTGAGTTTCTGTAAATCTTTTCCTCCTCTAACTTATGCAGAATATCCTGGGCAAGACTCTTTGCCATAGTAGAACTTATCAATTTTCGATAGGGAACATTGATGAGACTTCTCTTGTCCTTAGTCTCATGAACACGATTCTGCACCTTACGCACTGTTCTACTCGTACCTCTTGCCGGTTTGAGAACAACATCCTCTGTAGGGCTAATTACAGGCTTAACCATACTATTTCTTCTAATTTAATTATTGACTTCGATTTTTCTAGTTGCAAAGTAAAAACAATATTTCCAACTGACAAACTATTTGGTTATTTTTTTAAAAAAAAATAGTAAGAATAAAACTGGCCCTATACATATCTGTTTAGAAGGGAGGGCTGTCTTTTCAAAAAAAAACAGCCTAAATTATCGTTTCAAAAAGGCATCAACTCGTTGCTGGATATTCTCTTTTAGCAGATCGCGGTAGAGCCAGATCTCACGAGTATGGTAACTGGCAGAGGTGCCAATGAGGGGCAGAATATAATCGGTAGCCGAATAACCAGAAACCAAAAGATAATTGGATATTGTATCCAATTGAACAATCATTGTGTCTTTTTGCTGCTCATGAACAGGTTTTAAAGGAGAGGGTTCGGTAATGAGTGTTGCTATCTGGTCATCTGTACGCCAGTTGACAGGATTGATAGCCAAGACATTAGTACCATCCTGCATAGGATAGTTGGCATCTTCACCTCTCATACTATTGTAGCAGATGGTAACACCTGTATCGTAAGCTCCCTTAGCTGGAACGATATGCGGATTTGCCTGTAAATCTGCATCCGAAACACGGATACCAATTAGATAAGTTGCGACCATTCTCTGATAGACAGATGCATCCATTTCTTTCAGCAACTCACGTGCGATCATGGCTCCTTGACTAAAACCTGCTAAAACAAATGGCCTACCATTATTTTGATTATCAATATAGTAAGAAAATGCTCGTCGAACATCATCCAAAGCGGTCGCAAAACGTATAGAAGCACTATCGGAGGCAAATGATTGCAATGAGCATTGACGATAATAGGGAGAGTAATAGTTGAGTTTACCACTGGTTAGCGTATCTACACCCAGCATTTCTCCATACATAGGTTGACGAGTCTGGTCTAAATAGGTATCAGCTAAATGGCGAACAGTGCCATCTTCCAATTGATAATCGCCAATCTCGGTGGATATCACATAGAACATGTCTGCGTCAGCACCGCGTTCTGATACATACCACTGGGTCATGTCGGAATAGACAGGTGCCTTGGGCACGGACTTATCCTTTGCACAAGACACCCCAAAGATACAACATGACAAAATCAACAGAAATCTTGTCATCATGCTTTTTCAATATAGTCAACTATCCAAGCACCGACTTCTTTCGTGCCATACTTAGCACCTCCCTCAACCTGAATCTCAGGCGTACGTACATTGGCTTCAATGGAAGCGTCAACAGCCTCGCGAATCAAAGCGCCCTCCGCCTTAAGGTCGAAATACTCGAACATCATAGCATTGGACAATATTTGAGCCAACGGATTGGCAATATTCAAGCCCTTAGCTTGTGGCCATGAACCATGCACAGGCTCGAAAACCGGAGTATGCTCACCTGTTGAAGCAGATGGCAACAAACCCATTGAACCACTGATGCATGAGCTCTCATCAGTAAGAATATCACCAAAGGTGTTTTCTGTCACAATCACATCGAAGAACTTAGGTTCCTGGATCATGCGCATAGAAGCATTATCAACATACATAAAGTCTGTCTTCACATCAGGATATAGAGGTGCCATCTCCTGTCCTATTTGTCTCCACAGACGAGAGGATGCCAGCACATTGGCCTTATCCACAATGGTAAGGTGATGGTTTCGCTTACGGGCATATTCAAAGCCCACCTTCAAGATTCGTTCTATTTCAGGACGAGAATAGAAATTAGTATCAAAAGCCTTATCATTATCTTGGTACTTTTCACCAAAGTACATACCACCTGTGAGTTCACGGATAGTAATAAAGTCAGCTCCATCTACCAATTCTTCCTTCAAAGGAGACTTGTGTAACAAGCTTTTGAATGTTTGCATCGGACGGATATTAGCATAGAGACCCAACTTCTTACGCATGGCCAGCAAACCTTGTTCAGGGCGAACTTTAGCTGTAGGATCATTGTCAAACTTTGGGTCGCCCACTGCAGAGAACAATACGGCATCAGCCCTCATACAAGCTTGGAATGTTTCTTCAGGGAAAGGATTACCCACCTTATCGATGGCATCTGCTCCACAGATAGCATATTCGTAAGTAACTTGATGTCCAAACTTCTTGCAAACGGCGTTCATCACATCAACGCCCACCTTTGAAATCTCAGGACCGATACCATCACCGGCCAATACAGCAATCTTGAAATTCATAATATGTATTCTTTTTTAATTATTATCATTATCTTCGTAAAGATCCTTGCCTGATTCGTATTCATCCTCTATCATATTGAGCATCTTGAAAGTGGCTTTAATAGCAGCTTCCGTTTGGTCGGCATCCAAGCCTCGGGTGCGGAACTCACGGTTATCAAAGCTCCATGAAATAACGGTCTGCACCAAAGCATCAGTACGTCCACCAGGTGGGATACTTACCACATAGTTTGTCAGCATGGGGAACCTACGTCTTAAAGTTTTTTCATAAACATTTCGCAAGGCACGCACAAAAGCATCATATTGGCCATCGCCACTTGAACTTTCTTCAAATTCCTTACCATTGACTTCAATCTTAAGCATAGCCATTGGTTTCAAACCATGAGCCAAGTTAATGACATAACTCTTCAGCTTTACTTTGTCATTAGTAACACCATGTTTCAACACGTCTGATACAATATACGGCAAGTCTTCAGGGGTTACAAGTTCTTTCTTATCACCCAACTCAATAATACGTTCTGTAACTTTGCGCATAGAGACATCGTCAAGATCAAGACCTAACTCATCAAGATTCTTTCGGATATTAGCTTTACCACTATTCTTACCTAAAGCATACTCTCGCTTTCGGCCAAATCGTTCTGGTAACAAATCATTGCAATAAAGATTGCGCTTGTTATCACCATCAGCATGTACACCGGCAACCTGAGTAAAGACACTCTCGCCTACGATCGGACGGTTAGGAGCTATTGGAATACCAGAATAGGAGGAAACTATACGACTGGCTTCATTCAGACGGCTCTCATCAATATGGGTGATTGCATTGAAATGATCTTTTAATATGGCTTGAACACTGGCAAGTGGCGCATTCCCAGCACGTTCGCCCAAACCATTAATGGTGGTATGCAAACCTTTGCAACCGGCAAACACGGCAGCCAACACATTGCTCACAGCCAGGTCATAATCGTTATGGGCATGGAAATCAAAATGTGTATGAGGATAACGTTTCACCATCTTCTTGATGAAATCATGTGTCTGCAATGGGTTTAAGACACCTAGTGTATCTGGCAACATGAATCGTTTAATGTTAGTTTGTGTAAGCGCATCCATCAATTTGAACACATAGTTGGGAGAATCTTTCATGCCATTACTCCAGTCCTCAAGATACACATTGGCCTCCATACCAAGCGAAGTAGCATATTCCAAAGTTTTCTTGATATCTTCAATATGCTCTTCCACCGTTTTCTTAAGCTGATAGGTACAATGCTTTTCAGAGCCTTTGCAAAGCATATTGATAACTCGGCATCCAGTGGAATGTATCCAATCGACAGAAGTACACCCGTCTATAAAGCCCAGCACCTCCACTTGATTTAGATGATTGTGTCGCTTTGCCCAATCACAAATCATAGTCACTGCTTCATGTTCTCCATCTGACACGCGAGCAGAAGCCACCTCAATACGATCAACCTTGACACCATCCAACAGTAGACGAGCAATCATTAGTTTTTCATGAGGGACGAAAGACACACCATTCGTTTGTTCACCATCTCGCAAGGTGGTGTCCATGATTTCTATTTCACGCAGCAAATTATCTTTCATTCTTCTTCTCCCAAGCCTCTATCTTATCCTTATTCTCCAAAAGGAAATCGATGTCGTCAAGTCCATTCATCAAACAATGCTTTTTGTAGGCATTGATTTCAAATTGTTCACTTTTGCCTGTAGCTTTATTAGTAATGGTTTGATTAGGTAAATCTACCTCTACTTCCATCTTAGGATTAGCATTAATGGAATCAAAGAGTTCCTGCAAGAACTGCTCACTCACCACTACTGGTAACACAAAGTTGTTTAACTCGTTATTCTTGTGGATATCGGCAAAAAAGCTACTCACCACCACACGGAATCCATAGTCAGCAATGGCCCATGCTGCATGTTCACGACTACTTCCACTGCCGAAGTTTTTACCTGCTACCAGCACTACTCCACTATAAGTAGGATTATTTAAAACAAAATCTTTAATCGGATTACCTTGTTTATCATACCTCCAGTCTCGGAAAAGATTTTCTCCGAAACCTTTCTTGTCTGTAGCTTTCAAAAAGCGAGCTGGAATAATCTGATCAGTGTCAACATTCTCTAAAGGAAGTGGCACACAAGTACTGGTGATAATATTGAATTTTTGTTTCATAATGCACTTAAATGATAGTTCTTGGATCTGTTAACACACCTGTGACAGCTGCAGCTGCAGCAACCAATGGACTGGCAAGTATGGTTCGTGAACCTGGACCTTGGCGGCCTTCAAAGTTACGATTACTGGTTGAAACAGCATATTTGCCTGCAGGGATTTTATCATCATTCATAGCCAAGCATGCAGAGCAACCAGGTTGACGAATTTCAAACCCAGCATCCTTCAGTACAACATCCAAACCTTCCATCCGAATCTGCTGGTCAACAGCCCAAGAGCCAGGTACTAACCAAGCAGTCACACCATCAGCTTTCTTCTTACCTTTAACAACTGATGCAAAAGCGCGAAAATCTTCAATGCGACCATTGGTACATGCACCAAGGAACACATAGTCTATCGGATGCCCTAATAATTGCTGACCAGGCTGAAATCCCATATAATTCATAGACTTCATAAATGAAGCCTGAGCTGCCTCACCCATTCCTTCCAAAGTAGGAATACTATCGGTAATGCTCATCCCCATACCAGGGTTTGTACCATATGTTATCATTGGTTGTATATCTGCCCCATCAAAGTAAAGTTCCTTGTCAAAAACTGCATCCTCCCCACTCTTCAGTGTTTCCCAGTAAGCAACTGCCTTATCCCACGCTTCTCCAACAGGTGCATATTCACGGCCTTTGATATACTCAAATGTCTTCTCATCAGGAGCGATAAACCCACCACGAGCACCCATCTCGATAGAGAGATTGCAAAGCGTGAGACGTCCTTCCATAGAAAGGTCTCTAACAACAGCCCCTGCATATTCTACGAAATAGCCAGTTGCACCAGAAGTTGATATTTTAGACATCAAGTACAATGCAACATCTTTAGCCGTAACACCCTTACCCAAAGAGCCTGAAATATTGATGCGCATGGACTTTGGTTTCTGCTGCAAAATACACTGTGAGGCAAGCACCATTTCCACCTCACTGGTACCGATTCCAAATGCTACAGCTCCCATAGCTCCGTGTGTAGAGGTATGTGAATCGCCGCAAACAATAGTCATACCAGGCAAACTCAATCCTCTCTCTGGACCGACGACATGGATAATTCCATTCTTGGGATTCATCATGCCAAAATGAGTCAAGCCAAAATCTTTAGCATTTTCAGCCAAAGTATCCACCTGTTTCTTGGAAACAGGGTCTTCTATCGGCTTATCTTGATCATGTGTAGGCGTGTTATGATCTGGCATGCAGAAAATCTGTGCAGGTCGTAAACATTTCAATCCTCTCTGTCTCATACTGGCGAATGCCTGCGGACTGGTTACTTCATGGCAATACAAACGATCGATGTAAAGTTGGGTAGGACCATCCTCTATCTGTTGCACCACATGGGCATCCCAAATTTTGTCAAATAAAGTATTCATATATTACTCTGCTTTTTTAATCTTAAATTTGTTGATACAATCGATGTATGCTTCAACTGAAGCAGTAACAATATCGGTATTTGCGCCAAAACCATAGTATAGGCTTCCATCATATTCCACCTGCATGTGTACCTTACCTACATCATCACTACCCTTACTGATTGCCTGAATAGTAAACTCCTTCAGCGTCATCTGTTTAAGGATAATTTTCTTCAAAGCTTTGATGGCAGCATCTACAGGACCATTACCTGTAGCAGCTGCTTCAAATTTTTGCCCAGAAATATCAAGGCCGATGCTTGCCACACTACGAACTCCCATACCTGTAGTTACTTGCAGGAAATCAAGTTTGATAGCATGAGAAGCTGTTCTATCGGCACCAGCTAACATCATTACATCGTCATCTGTAATTTCTTTTTTCTTGTCTGCCAGACGTAAGAAAGCTTCATAAATCTGATCTACTTTTTTGTCATCAGATACATCTACGCCTAAAACACTCATTCGATATTTCAAAGCTGCACGACCACTACGAGCTGTCAGTACGATAGAGTTATCATCCAGACCAACATCCTTTGGATCCATAATCTCATAAGTATTGACGTTCTTAAGCACTCCATCTTGATGAATGCCACTAGAATGAGCAAATGCGTTTCTACCCACAATAGCTTTGTTGGGTTGAACAGGCATATTCATTAATCCACTTACCATACGACTGGTTGGATAAATCTTGGTAGTATTGATATTAGTATCCACTCCTATGCCTTTATGACATTTTAGAATCATGGCTATCTCTTCCAATGAAGTATTACCAGCTCGCTCACCTATTCCATTGATGGTGACCTCCACCTGACGGGCACCACCTAAAACGCCATGTAAGGTATTAGCCGTAGCCATACCTAAATCATTATGACAATGTGTAGAAATAATCGCCTTATCGATACAGTCAACATGCTCTTTAAGGTATTTGATTTTCTCATAGTACTCTAGGGGCAAGCAATAGCCTGTTGTGTCTGGTATGTTCACAACAGTAGCTCCTGCCTTGATAACGGCCTCGACAACTCTTGCCAAGTATTCGTTATCGGTTCGTCCAGCATCCTCGGCATAGAACTCAATATCCTCAACGAACTTTTTGGCATATTTCACTGCAGCTACAGCACGTTCAATAATTTCTTCCCTATTTGAATTAAATTTATACTTGATGTGTTCGTCACTTGTTCCTATACCAGTATGAATACGCTTGTGCTTGGCATATCTCAAAGATTCAGCAGCAACATCGATATCCTTCTCCACTGCACGTGTTAACGCACAGATCGTTGGCCAAGTAACAGCTTTAGATATCTCAATTACAGAATTAAAATCACCAGGACTTGAGATGGGGAAACCAGCTTCAATAATATCGACACCCAAAGCCTCAAGTTGCTTGGCAACCTGAATTTTCTCAACTGTGTTCAACTGGCATCCAGGGACTTGCTCTCCATCACGCAGTGTGGTATCAAAAATAAATAATCTTTCGCTCATATGTCTATTTTAAAAATATTCAACAAAAAAAGCCTTACGCACCGTGGAAGTGAGAAAGGCTCTATATTAAATAACATCACATATATTTACGCACATATCTCACTTCCACTGACACCCGCCAGTCGAATAATAATGCCACTTAGTAGAATATATGTATTGTTAATAATCATGATCCTATTTTTTAAAACGATGCAAAGTTAAAGAAAAAATTGTTGACATCAAACAAAATCGTTACTTTTTTAAGTATCAACGTAACATTTTCGCATAAAAAATAATAGCCCAAGAATATCCTTTAAAAAAAAAGGACAGCCCATGTGTTGCGTAACACAAAGGCTGTCCCATCAAAGACGGCGGCTACCTACTCTCCCACCTTGTGGGCAGTACCATCGGCGTGGTCGGGCTTAACTTCTCTGTTCGGGATGGGAAGAGGTGGAACCCCGGCGCTATAGCCACCTGAATATCGGTGCAAGGTGAGCGCAATGACAAGTTCACTTGTACATTGCCGAGCCGAAGCCCGATTTAGACACCTTGTCAATAAGGCGACATGTATTATTCCTGTGACAACGATTAATGAATGGATAATGCAGAATTGATAATTCTCAATTCTCAATTATAAATTATAAACAACCGAAAGGGAGAAGAGGTGAGAAAGCATCATTACATGACAGACAAAGAAGCCTCGGGCAATTAGTAGCGCTCGGCTTTGGTGTCACCACCTTTACACCTGCGCCCTATCAACGTCATCGTCTA